>CZCA01000079.1_pt1 | contig 86338 bp, 77 predicted proteins | sample 591981 | NCBI WGS metagenome assembly CZCA01 (sample SAMEA3556810, study PRJEB10932) | anaerobic digester metagenome | reverse complement strand
CCTGACGCTCCTGCCGTACGCGCGGCATTCACCAACACATCGATAGCATCACAGCTCACACCAATGGACTTCAGCAATGCCTGATTCTCGTTAAAGAGGCTGCCCACTGCCGACGCGTCCCCGCGCTCCAGCGCACTGCGTACAGCGTGGACAAGATCGCCGATTGCGTCGAAGATTGCTTCATAGCGCGCCCGATCCTGCTGCCAGGCTGCGCGCACCTTGCTCACGGTCAGCACGGTCGGGCTGCGGATGCCGGTGTCGGCTATCGCCAGCAGCATCGGCGCCGCTAGCGTAAAGGGTTGCGGCGGTTGCCCCTTGACGAACCAAATCGGCTGGCCGTAAGCGACCACCGTATTGTCGATGCCGCTTGGGGCGCCGTGATAGAAGCGTTCACTTTCGTAGACCAGCTCACTGACGACGGCAGGAGGCGCCGGCCGGTCGAGTTGGGCGAAGATGGCGCGCACCAACGCCGTGCTCAACGCCGCGCCGCTGCCCAGGCCACTGGCGATCGGGATGTCGCTGTGCAACTCGATGCGCCAGTCCGGGATAGAGTTGACGCCAAGCCGCGCCAGCGTCAACCGGGCGACAACCGCCAGCGGCTCGTCCTCACCTGCCTCAGCCAGCTGCAGCGCCTGGCCGAGGTCGCTGGCGACGATGGTGCAACCTGCGCCAGGCGCTGCCGCCGCAATGGTCGCCGTCGCTGCAACCTGCCAGACCGGCGCCGCAATTGCCGGTCGGCCATAGACAACTGCGTGCTCGCCCACCAGGATCACCTTGCCGGGTGCGGTCGCCGACGCCATCTCAGACTCCTTGCAACAGTTCGGTCAGTCCGACCGGATATAGCGGAATCCCTTGCGCCTGCAAACGCGCAGGGTTCACCCAAATGGCGACGCTCTGATGGTCGCCTTCCGTGTAGGGCAACGCCTCCTCCAGATAGAGCGCAGGGTCGATGAACTCCGCCAGCCATACAATGACAATTTCGTGACCCGGAACGCCCTCATGCATGAAGATGCTCTCCAGAGTTGCCAACTTGCGCACCGGGCGCACAGCTACGCCCAGCTCTTCCAGGATTTCGCGCTGCAATGCCTGCTGGGAGGTCTCACCAAACTCGATGCCGCCGCCGAGCGGTCGGTAAAAATGCTGCGCCTGGCGACTGTTGTAGCCGCGAAAGACCAGCAACGCATGATCGCTGGGGCGCACGATGGCGGCCAGCACGATGGGGCGAATCTTGCCTTCAACCGCCATCGTGCGCCAGCCCTGCCATGATTTGGTCGGGAACATCACTCATGATGATATCGACGCCCAATCCCGCCAGCCGCTGCGCCTCCTCGACGTCGTTGACCGTCCAGGTGTTGACGGCGGCAGGCAGCGCCCGCGCCCACGCCATATACGCTGCGTCAATCAGCGTATGCTCCGGGTGTTGTGCTTCCGGGCGGATAGGTGGGCCAGCCCAGACCTGACGCAGAAACACCGGCATTTCGCTACCGTATAGCATCCCCAGCGCAATCTTGGGGTCAAGATGGCGGAGCTTGATCAACGAGATCGGATTGAAGCTGGAGACCAGCACCTGGTCGTATAACCTGCGGTCGCGAATGACTGCCGCCACCGCTGCCGAGGCATCATTGGCGTAAGGGTCCATGCTCTTGATCTCGATGTTGAGGCGACAGCGGTCCCCCACCAGATCGAGCACTTCTTCCAGAAAGGGCACCTGCACGCCGGCAAAGGCGGCGCCAAAGTGGCTACCCGCATCCAAACGGCGCACTTCCGCCGCCGTCATGGACGCCACCGCACCACGCCCGTTGGTGGTCTTGTCTACAGTGAAGTCGTGGATGACCACCAGTCGCTCGTCGCGGGTCAGATGGACATCGAACTCGATGCCGGCCACGCCCATCGTCAGGGCGCGTTCGAAGGCGGGCAACGTGTTTTCGGGCGCGACGCGGCGCGCCCCACGATGCGCAAAGACAGCAGGTCTTGAGGTCATAGGATTCCATCGCTTTTTGTGAGTTCTACCAGTTGTGGACCATCGATCAGCTCGATGGGTTTGCCAGACGCCCAGCGTCGTGCATCTTCGCTGATGGCGCCGGTGGTGACAAGATAAGCAAAGGTTGCGCCCATATGAATCATGGTGCCGTACAGATCGCGCACCACTGCCGCGCCGACGGTGCCGCGATAGCGCTTGCACTGTACGACGGCGCGCTCGCCGTAGCGGTCGGTTACCAGCACATCGACGCCGCCATCCTTTGTATCGCGGGTATTGTGAACCTGATAGCCACGCTGTGCAAAGAGACGCTCAGCAACATACGCTTCGAAGTCACCCGGCGACAACTCATGAAGCTGCTCCAGATTCAGCACCCGCCTGTGCCAGCGCCCGCCCGGCTTGCCCACTCTGCCAAGCCACCCCAGGACGATCACCACACCCAGGACGATGCTGGCAAGCAGGAGCGCCGTGTGCAACGTGCGCCAACCGGCGACGCCTTGCGTCCACAGCAGCCAGCCCAGCCAGGCGTAGAGCGCTAACCACCCCAGGCTGGCCGTCAACAGGGCGATGAAGAGCACGCCAGCGCGCGAACGCGCGGGGGTATTCCAGAGCGGTGCGTCAAAGAAGAAGGTTCGCTGCGCCATGATCCACACGCTTCAATGGTTGCCACAATATGTCTATGCGCCATTATACATGAACATCAACAAAAAACGGGGACGGTGATGTCCGTCCCCGCAGATATTGCTGACTTCATCGAAAGAGCCAGCCAAGCAGTCCGCCCTTCTTTTTCGCTGGCGGAGGTGGCGGCGGTGCTGCCAGTTCCGGCTCAGGCTCCTCATCTTCATCGGGCACAATGCCCAGCAACCGTTTGAGTTCTGGCGTCATCGCGTCGGGCGTCCACGGCGGCGACCACACAATCTCAACGGTGACGGCGGTGGCGCCGACCGCGCGCAGCTCCTTTTCCACATTCTCGATGATTTGAGGGCCTAACGGGCAATGCGGCGTCGTCAACGTCATTGTTACGGCAACGGCCTGTTCAGGCGTCACCTCTACACCATAGACTAGACCAAGATCGACAATATTCTGATAAATCTCAGGGTCAATCACATTGCGCAACGCTGCGCGGCAAATCTCTGCAGTCAGTTGTGTGGTTGTGTCCATAGCCTCACTTATGCGTTTTTTGCAACACCTCGATCATCAAGCCGTTGGTGGCTTTGGGATGGATGAAGGCGACCAGGCCATGAACCCCCTGACGTGGCGCCTCATCGATCAAGCGCACGCCCTGATCGCGCAACGCCGCCAGCGCCGCCTGGATGTCATCCACTTCGTAGCAGACGTGGTGTGTGCCTTCACCGCGATTGGCAAGGAAGCGCGCGGTGCCGCTTTCGGTGTCCGTCGGCGAGATCAGCTCAATTGTACTGTTGCCGGCGTCAAGAAAGGCCGCCACCACTTTCTGCTCTGGAATCTCCACCCGCTCCAACAACTTGAAACCAAGTTGATCGCAATAGGTCTTCAAAGTTGCATCGATGTCGTGGACGACAACGCCCACATGATCCATCCGTTTAAACATAGCGCATTCCCTTTCTATTTCTTGTGAGAATCAATCCGAACCAATTGTTTTCAGTCTATCACAACGGTCGGGCGCGTCGTGAGGGTAGGATGCCCTTGAGTTCACGGGAAGAGGCGTGGCGTTCGTCACAGGAACGCAATAGCTACAGCCTAGACGCCGATAAATCATCCACACGCATGGCTACGTTTGGCAAAGCTCTGGCGTTTGCATTATGAAGAGATGGTTGTCATCAACTGTTGTTACCAGAAAGGGAAACAATGCCCGTTGCTGCTATCGAATCCACCTGTGAGGAGGTCGCCGCCGCCATCTATCGCGTGCGGCTGCCGCTGCCCTTTGCTCTCAACCATGTCAACTGCTATCTGCTGCGCGACGACGACGGCTGGACGATCCTGGACGCCGGGCTACATCGGGCGGAAATTTACGCAGGCTGGCAAGCTGCCTTCGCCGAACTAGGCATTGTTCCCTCTGCGATCCGTCGCATCATCGTTACGCACATGCACCCAGACCACATCGGGCTGGCCGGGCGCTTACAGCAGGAAACGGGCGCCCCCGTTTTCCTGTCACCGCGCGAATGGGAGATTGCCCAGGCGACGTGGGCGCCAAACCCACAGCGCGCCGCCATTGTCGCCGCCTATCTGCACCGGGTCGGTGCGCCTGCAACAGTGGGCGCGCTCGTCGAGGAGCAAGAAGAAAAATTGCGCCGCATGACGCAGCCGCTGCCGGTAGACGTGCAGTTTCTGACGCCAGGCGAACGCATCACACTGGCGGGGCGGCAGTGGGAAATCCTGCACGCGCCGGGGCACGCTGAAGGCCAGATCATCTTCTATGCCCAGGCGGAGCGCCTGCTGCTCTGCGGCGATCACGTGCTCCAACGTATTACACCCAACATTGGCTACTGGCCCACGTCTCAACCCGACCCGCTGGGGCGCTATCTTGCATCGCTGCGTGCGTTGTTGACATTGGATGTGGCGCTGGCGCTGCCAGGTCATCATGGTGCGATCACAGACTGGTCGGGGCGGTTGCACGAACTCCTGGCGCATCATGCGGCGCGGCTGGATGTTGCTTTCGACGCTGCCGCCGCAGGGGCGACGGCGTTAGAAGCCAGCTATCGCATCTTCAACTTCAGTCGCTTCAGCCCACACGAGGTTCGCTTTGCCGTTGCGGAGGCGCTGGCGCATCTGGAGTATCTCGCCGACGCGGGTCGCTTGATTCGCTGCAAAAAGGACGGCTTCGCCGCTTATCGTGCGGCATGACGCTCGGAGGAGAGCCACGTCTGGACGCACAGATGCAACGGCGCAGAGACGCAACAGCGCAGAGAAGACGCAGCGCAACACCTGCTATTGTTCCTCTGCGCCTCTCTGCCTCACCCTCGACTGCACCCCAACCGCGAGTGATTTCACCAACACCTACAACAGTAACGTCTCCAACCGCGCCACGTAGTCAGCCAGCACGGCGAAAGCGGCGTCCACCGGCGCCGGCGCACTGAGATCGACGCCGGCGCGCTGCAGTGCGTCTAGCGGATAGTAAGCGCCGCCGGCGTGTAGAAATTCCAGGTAGCGGTCGACCGCGCCTGGCTTGCCGGCAAGCACCCCCTGCGCCAATGCGTGGGCGCCCGAAATGCCGGTGGCATACTGGTAGACATAGAAATTCGAGTAGAGGTGGGTTGAAAACTGCGCCCACGTGCTGCCCGTGCGCTCACGATCCATCGCCAGGTCGTCGCCATAACCCTCAGCAAAGAGATCGGCCATCAGGTTGTTCAGCACCGGCGCCGTCAATGGCTCGCCCCGTTCGGCGCGTTCATGCAGCTCCAGCTCGAAGCGCGCCAGCGTTGGCATGACGAAAAAGTAGCGGTGGAAGTTGCTCATTGCCTCTTCGAGCACGGCGATCTGGAAGGCGCGGTCGCGTTGAGTGCGCAGCAGGTAGTCGCGCACCAACGCCTGGTTGAAGTTGGATGCCACTTCAGCAGCAAAGAGTGTGTAGCGCCCGTAGATGATCGGCTGCGTCCGCCAGCTGAAGTAGGAGTGCATGGAGTGTCCCAACTCGTGCGCCAACGTGCTCAGGCTGAAGATGTCATCGTTGTAACTCATCATAATGAAGGGATGCGTGCCTGGCGCACCATACGAAAAAGCGCCCAACCGCTTGCCCTTATTGGGGTAGATGTCGATCCAGCGCTCCTCCAGCGCACCACGGCGCAAGATATTGACATATTCCTCACCCAACGGCGCCATGCCCGCACAGATCCAATCGACTGCCTGACGATAGGGCACCTCGATCTTTTCCTGGGTTAAGGGCGCCTTGATGTCATACTCATGCAAGGTCTCCACCCCGAGCACGCGGCGGCGCAGACGCCAGTAGCGATGCCAGGTCGGCAGATTGCGCCGGAAGGTTGCGATCAGGTTATGAAAGACCTGTGTCGGAATATTGGGCGGAGTTAATGCAGCTTCTAACGCAGAGCCGTAGCGCCGCGCCCGCGCGCGGAAGACATTCTGCTTCACACCTGCAGCCAACGCATTCGCCATTGTATACTGAAACGCCAGATGTCCATCCGCATAGCTCTCCCAGGCGGTGCGGCGCACGGTGCGGTCGGGGCTACTGAGTAAAGCGCCCAGTGTGCCGTGCGTCACCTCAAATTGCTCGCTTCCATCGGTGGAGATGGCAGGTGCAAAAACGATCTCGCTGTTGGTGAGAATGCCGTGTGTGTTAGCGGCGGTGCGGAAGGGGTCTTCAACTTGACCGAGCAACTCCTCAACCTCCGCCGAACGCACATGGGAGCTAAGACGCTCCAGGTTGTCGATGTAATGGGCGTAGATCGCTAGCGATGGTTCGCTTTGCAGCCATTGGCGTAGGGTCGCAAAGCCAATGCGCATCAACTCCGGTTCGGCAAAAGCAGTGGCGGTCTGCACCAGTGAAGAAAAGCTGGTTGCCTGCGCTGCGCGCGCCGCAGCGACCTGATTGGTGGTGTCGGTGCTGTAGTCGAGTGCAGCATACATCACCAATCGCTGGGTCTCCGCCATCAACGCCTGTAGATGCGCCAGCCACTCCGCCAGCACAGCGGGGCTTTCACCCAGCCGCCCCTGAAACTGACGCGTGCTCGCCAGCCGCGCCTTGACTTCCGCCAGTGTGGCCTCCCACTCCGCCGGGGAGGGATAGATGTTGGTGAGGTCCCACGTATATTCGACGGGAATCTCAGATCGAGCAAAAACAGTTGCAGCTGCCATTCTTTCTTCCAATCGTTTTGCAAAGAGAGATGATACTCGCTTGTTGCGAGGCCAGATAGGTTGAGTATACCACCACAGCGATCAGCGCATGGCGTCTGACCGTGCGGACGCGATGCGTCGGCATCCTAGCGCATTGGAACGGTCAATCGACGCTCCTGCTGGCGGCGTCGATGGCCGCCGCCCAAGCACAAGCCCGTGGATCGCCCGCAGCTGCGCCCTTGACAAGTTGCAGCACATCACCGATCGGAACACACCTTGCAGGCTTGTGCGTCAGATATGATAGACTGATTTTGGTGATTTTGGACGTCGGCGACAGCGTAGTCTGTTTGGTCGCTGGCTGATGATACAAGGTGGCAACTTATGGTCAAAGTACTGATCAGCTACGATATGCAGCAAGGAAAAGAGCAGGAGTGCCAGGATTATCTAGTGAACAAGATGGCGCCAGCGCTGGCGCGGATGGGCTTTCAGTTCTCCGATGTCTGGTACACGATCTGGGGCGGCTCGCCGGAAATCCTGGGCGGCGGGGAAGTGGAAAGTCTCGAAAAGGCGCGCTCTATCTTTGAGTCCAGCCACTGGGAAAAACTGGTTGCGGGCATGGAACCAATCACGGAAAACTTCAAGGTGAGGGTCGTTCAGCCGCGCGACGAAGCATAACGCCGGACTTGCCCCAGTGCCGTCGATGACTGCGTCGTCCAAACCGATTGCGTTGGTTGTCTTCCTGGAGAATGTCGGGCACATCACCGGCCTGACCTTGCCGCGCTGGTTGATGTCCGTCATCGACTGGACGACGGAAGAATACGCCAAGCTGATGCTGCGTCTCTACGGCGCCTATCGTCGCTATGACCGGGTGATCATTCTAGAAGACGCCGCCGCCACAGGCGCACAATTGCTGACGACGCTCCAAACCGTTGGAGGGACGCACACGGTCGATCTACTGCTGCTGGCGCATGGTCAGGCAGGTCAGATTGTCGGCTATCGCGGCCAGGAAATGGTGGGCGAGGCGACTTTCACGGCATTACGCCAGCTACGCGCAACTGCGCCAGGAGCGCTTGACCTGCGCGCAGTCTATGGCTTGAATTGCTATGGGCTTTCGCTGGCGTGGCAATGGTTGGAGCTAGGAGCGCAGGCCGCAAACGGGGCTGTAGGCGTGAATTGGTTTCCTGAACCGAGCCTTTCCGTGTTTCTGCGCAACTGGCTGGCGGGCGAGCGCTACAGTGTGGCCGTCAGCCGCAGCAACGGCGCCGCCAATCGTTGGTGGGGCCGCATTTTGCGTATGCCAGCCGACGGCGAACATCCCTGGATCACAAGCAGTCGCCAGATCGTCGTGGGTCAACGCGATGTGACGATCGACAGGCGTGAGAGGTAGACCGCCATGTGTCAGGCGCCGCTCTCGCCAGAGGGGCAGCGCCGGATGACGTTCATTTTGTCGCGCGTTGGAAGGTCAAATAATAAGCAACGTGGATGCCCTTGAAGCGGTTGGCCAGATCGCCCATACCGGCGCCGCGCAGAATGTCGCTGGGCAACCCTTCCACCTTCACATTGTAGGCGTACCCCGCGGCGTACATCTGGTAATTGAAACCGAAGTCTGGGGCAGGTTTATCTTCCACCGCCGCTGTATAGTTGCCATCGCCCCAGAAGACTGTAACGGGTTGCCCCACAATCCGATTGCCAGCTTCGTCCAGGACGTCAGCATAGATATGGTGCTTGCCCCCAGCCTGAGCTTCATCTTCCCAACGCACTTCGATCAGCCGCCAGTATTGTTGCCCCGGCGCGACCTGCGCATCCTCGATGGTCACGCCAAGTTGGGCAAGTCGCCCATCGAGATTGCGCGGCGCCGCCGCAGCTGCGACAAACTCCGGCGTCGGGGATTCCTCCGCTAGGGCCGCTTCGACAGGCGCTGCCGCCACCTCTACATAGTTCTGCACAATCACTGGTTCAGGTGTAGCGGTAGGCTCCGGCGTATTGGTAGGCGTCGGCGTCAGCGTGGGCAAGGGCGTAGGCGTGGGGAAGGGCGTGTAGGTAGGCGTTGGCGGCACCAAGGCATCGGCCAGCCGCATGCGTTCTACGGTATTGAGATCAGCGGCCACCACTTCCACATCGCCCGGCGTCACAATATCGACGGCAGTTTCAAGCGTTGCGGCAAGTGCACGACCCGTCGCGTTCAAACCGTTGATAATGGTGTAACCTGTCAGCGGAATTGTGATGCAAAGGAAGATCAGCAACAAGAGCATCAGCAAAATGAAACGCACTTTGGCGCCGCCCGATAGGCTGCCATACCATTCGCCAAAGCCACGGCGCGGCCGGCGGGGCGCCGCTGGCTCGACCGCCTGCTGACGACGGCGAGGTTGCGGCGCTTCCACCGGGACGGGCGCAGGCGCATAGCCTCCCACCGGTGCAGCTGGCATCTCGTTCATGCGTTGGCTGATGATGCGGGTGATGCTGATGGCGATGCCTGGATAGCGATTCATCAGCATATCCAGGTCTTGTTTATTGAGCGTCCACACATCGACGTCGGTGTCGGCGCTGACAGTGGTGTTGTGCGGCTGCTCGGTGATCAAGGCTCGCTCGCCGAGAGATTCGCCAGGGCCAAGCAGATACGCGCCGCCGCCCAGCGTCTGGACGCGCACATTGCCCTTGTCGATCAGGTAGAGTTTGTCGGCAGGGGCGCTGGCGCGATAGATAATCTCGCCAGCGCGGTAGCGCATCGGGTGCAACAGCGCAGCGACCTGCTTCAGATCGCCTGGGTTGAGATCGGCCAAGAGCGCAAAGCGCCGCAATGACTGCTCATCGTTCTGGCTGGCGTTGGCAAGACGCGTTGCCACCCCCTGGCTCAACGCCTTGCCGATCGCCGGGTTCTGCGCCGCCAGGGCATCCAAATCGCTTTTGTTCAGAATCCACAGATTGGTGTTGCGGGTGGCGGTGGCATCCTCCACGCGAATCTGGCCGGTGAGCAGGCTCAGCTCGCCAAAAAAGCCATCCGGCCCAATGCGCCCGATCTCCTCGACCACACCGACTGCGTTTTCTGCCGTCAATTCGATCTCGCCGCTCTCGACCAGATACATGGCGTCGCCGACTTCGCCGATGCGGTAGACGCGCTCGCCAGCCGGCACATGCTGCAGCACCATGCGCTGGGCGATGGCCTGAATGGTGGCAGGCGGCAACTGCGCAAAGATAGGCATTTGCGAGAGGCGCAGCACAGCCTGCATCTGATCGGTGCGGCTCAGGCGAGCGCGCACGTTGCGCCCCAGGCTGCGCCGCAGACCGGGTTGGCGACTAGCGATCATCTGGAAATCGTCGGCCAGCAACGCCCACAGCAGCGTCTCCTCGCGCGCAACGGCGGTCGCTGTCTGCGGCTTGGCGGTGAGCAAGGCCAGCGCCCCGAGCAGTTGGCCTGCGGTTGCCTCCTGCCGCTCACCGTCGGCAGTGTCCGGCTGAATCTCGATGCGTCCGCTCTCGATCAGGAAGATGCCGCTGGCCTGATCGCCAGCACGATAGAGCACCTGACCGGCCGCCACTTTGCGCGGTTCGAGTTGATCGGCAATCGCCTGGAGTGTATGGCGAGGCAACCCGGCCAGTTCCGGCGTCTTGCCCAGCTGCTGGACAAGATAGTCCTGCATTTGGGCGATCAGGCTGCCGAAATTCTGGCTCAACTTCAACCCGATCGCTGGATGTTGCACAATAATTGCGCGCAAGTCCTGATCGGAGAGTTTCCAATAGTCGAGATCGGATGCAGCGTGGGCGCTGACGTCATAAGGCACAGCGCGATAAAGGCTATCTTCCCCCAGCACGCTCCCCGGCCCCAACGTCGCCAGATTGCTGCCACTGGCCGTAAAGAGACGGACAAAGCCCTTGCCAACAAGATATAGACCATCCGCAGCATTGCCGACCTGAAAGAGGACGGCGCCGGATTGGGCGCTATGTTGGACGAAACGCTCGCCCAGTAATTTCTGTTCATCTGCACCAAGCCCTGCAAAGAGCGGCGCATATTGGATAAATTCTTCTTTCAAAACCCCATGCCTCCGTCGGTGGAAAGGGTTGAGTGACTGGTCAAGCTGGACAAACCACCGCGATTATCGCACGCAACGGCCAGCCAGCAAAAGAATCAGTAGTTGCGCTGGAAGGTTGCCTCCCAACTGTGGTGGCCGTTACACCCCCAGGAGTCATAGAAAACCTGGCAGTCGCTGGCGTTGGAACAATAGCCGCCGGCGATCAAGACATCCTGACTGATGTCGCGCGATTGGGTGGTGAAGCCCTCAGCGCGGTCACTTGCTGCTTCGCGGCCATCGTCATTCTGAATCACCACAAAGCCCTCACCCGTGCCGTAGAGGTCATACTCGATCACGCCGTCACCTTTGCCCTGGCTGCCTGTCACCAAGATCTCGCCAGTGTAGATGCCCTTGAGCCGCACGCCGTTGATGCGCACGCCGTTGGCGTCGATGACATTGATACGCAACAGGTGCTGGCCGCGACAATCACCGTTTTCGGCCTTGCTCCACATGCGGCTGGCCACCAGCTTGAAATAAGGCTGGTCGCTGGGTGAGCCGGCGGGCGCAGGGGCGGCGGTTGGCTCACCCGCTGGCGCTGCGGTCGGCTCAGCAGCTGGTGGCGTGGCGGGCGCGGCATCTGCAACCAGTGCGGATGCGGGCGGCGGCGTGGGAATGTCGGCGGCAACTGCAACTGCGGCAACGTCGCCGGTTGTTTCCAGTAGCTGGCCGAAAACCCAACCTGTCGCCCCGTCAGCCGCTTTCACCTGCCACCAGTCGCCAGCCGGGGTTTTACCTGTCAGTTCGACCGTCTCATCGGCGGCAAGCGTGGCAACAGCAGCAAATTCGGTGCCTGGCCCGCTGCGCACATTGATCAGCCCGGTGGCTTTGCCCTGTGGCGCAGCCGGCGCGCTGTTTTGCGCGGTGGGCGTGGGCAAGTCAAGCAACGCCACCGCCGCAGGCGTAGTGAGCGACGCAGCAGACGCCACATCCGCAGCAGCGGACGGCAGGGCAGTCGGCGCCGGCGTGGCGACCGACGGCAGCGTCGGCGCAACGGCGATTGCTTCCAGAGCGAAAGTCGGTGTTGGCGGCGCCAGCCCCTGCTGAGCCGCATATGTGCGAATCACTGTGGATTGAATATTGAGCGCGTCGGTCAACTTGACCAGGCTGGCTGTCAGCGCCGGGTCAGAGTTGGCGGCGATCATCTCCTCAGTCTGCAACATCAAGTACTGGCGCGGGTTGGCGACATCCAGCTCTTCTAGCGCAGCACGCGCTCTGGCGACGTCCTGATCCGCGTTGAACTCCTGGGCGATGCGGGCAATCTCATTGCGCAACGTCGCCTCGGTGTCGGCGGCGCGCGCTGGACCGCATCCCGCTACCATGAGCAAGACACCGATCCACACAAGCCAGTGTGTGGTCGGGAGCATGCGATGGAATTGCATTGGAGAAAAACGAGAAAGCGCTTGAGGGAAGCGGTCAGTCCAAAACGAATGGGTCACTCTATCCATTATTACGTTCCGATTGTCGGCGTTGGTGAAACACTGCTTCATTCAATCCAGTGTACCGACACTCTACAACTGGTGCTGGACGATTGTCCACCACACTTCCTCCGCAAAAATGTTTCCCGGATGCCTGGCCGTCTGCTATAATGCAGCACGTTGTGCGCCAGTGCTCCGGGAAAGGTTGGTGCCGAAGGTGGGAATCGAACCCACATGGGTTTCCCCACACGATTTTGAGTCGTGCGCGTCTGCCTGTTCCGCCACTTCGGCTAACTCAACAGATTGCGTCAGTATACTAAGCACATCGATAATCGTCAAATGGTTGCGCCGCAGAACAGGTGCATTTCGTGCAAAGCATAGAGGATCACGCCACAACGCCAGCTTCTGGCGAGGAACAGATCATTGCCCGTGCAGCGGCTGGTGATCTGACTGCATTCAATCAACTCGTTGTGGCCTATCAGAATCTGGCCTACAGCGTCGCCTACCGCACGCTGCAAGACGACGCGGCCGCCGCCGATGTCGTGCAGGAAAGCTTCATCAAGGCCTATCGAGGCATCGCTGCCTTCCAGGGCGGCAGTTTCAAGAGTTGGATCATTCGCATTGTCGCCAACACCTGTTATGACCTGCTGCGTTCTCGCCAGCGCAAGCTCACCGACAGCCTGGATGACCTGGCCGACAACGACGACTACGCACCCCACCTGATCGACCCGGCGGACACTCCCCAAGCCCACGTCGAACGCATGGAATTGAGCGCGTTGATCGAGCGCAGCTTTCAGGCGTTGCCACCCGATCAACGTCTGGTGTTGACTCTGTGCGATGTCCACGGCTATGCATACGATGAGATCGCCGAAATGACCGGCGCACCGATGGGCACGATCAAGTCGCGCATCAATCGGGCGCGGGCGCGGGTGCGCGACTATCTGCTTCAATACCCGGAACTATTGCCGCCAGCTTTCCGTCCTATGGATGAGCAAAGCTACACTCGCCAGCAGTAGAGTGCAGCAAGACGACAGGGATCATGACGACATCACGCTTTCCCGAAATCACGGACGAACTATTATCCGCCTACATTGACAACGCGGTGACGCCAGGTGAGCGCGCCCTTGTCGAGCAAGCTGCCACTGAAGATGCCACGGTGGCCTGGCGCCTGGCGACTTTGCGGGAAACTGTCACGCTGCTGCGCACACTGCCCATGCTCAGCGCCCCGCGCACTTTCGTCCTGACGCCCGAGATGGTGGGACAAAGTCGCGACGAACCCGTTGCGACAGCGAGCGTGGTTGCACACAGCGAACATCCCGCGCCGCTCCCGGCGCGCCAACCCGCCACACCATCCGCCATGTCCCCAGGATGGTGGGAACGCTTGGTCGATGGCTGGCGCGCGTTTTGGGCGGGAGGCAACCCGGTATGGCGCAATGCGCTGGCGACCAGCATGGCCGCCCTGTTGGTGCTGTTGATGTTGCCCGCGCTGTTGCGCAGCAACACTGGCGCCAACCTCGCAGTACCGTCGATGATGAGTCAAGTCAGCCAGGAAAGCGCCGCACCCCCTGCCAGCGAAGCCATGGCAGAAGTGGTTGACGATGCTGCAAGCGTCGCAGGTGCAGTCAACCCTGCCACCAAGCAAGGCGCAAATGCCACTGCTCCAAGTGATGCCAATGAAGGCGGCGCTCCGGCAGTCAGCGCCACCGCAGCGCCGCTCGCTGCCAACACCGAAGGCGCCCCCATGGCGACGTCGGCGGACGCAGAGGTAGTTGTCGCCGCCGCTCCTGTGCGCGTGATTCCCGGTGAACGCGCTACAGAGGATGCGCTGAGCGGCATCGCCGGCGCCGAAGATGCACCAGCCTATGCAGCGCTCGCCAGTGCTCCGGCGGCGCCTGAAGTCGCCGCCGAAAGCGCCGCAGTAGCGGAAAGCGCCATGCTTGCGGCGCCCACCGCATCCTCTGCACGCGTCACAGCCAACACGCCCAGCGCTGCGCCTGCCAGCCCAGTGATCAGCGCACCGATGGCAACCGCCCTGCCAACCCTCACGGCTACACCGATTGAGGCGACAGCAGTTGAGGCGACAGCAGTTGAGGCGACAGTAGCTGAGGCAGCAATGGCTGAAACCGCGACGGCGGCGAACTTGATTGCAACGGCGTCACCGGCCACCGCCTTGCCACCCGCTTCAACCACTGCGCTGCCGGTAATCTTGCCCTGGTTGCAACTGGCGGCACTGGTTGGTATGGCCACATTTGGCATCCTATGGTGGCGTAGTCGCCGTGCTTGAACCGATTCATTCAACGCCCAACTGAGCTCTCATGCCCGAACTACCCGAAGTTGAAACCTATGTGCGTGAGCTGGCGCCGTTGCTGCGCGGACGGCAAGTGCTCGACGCCAGCGTAACCTGGCCGCGCACAATTGCCCTACCCACCGCCGAGGAGTTCATCGCCCAGATTGTCGGGCAGCGCTTTGTGGACTTTGGTCGACGCGGCAAATACATGTTGCTTGGGCTGACAGACAATCTGACGCTAATCGTCCATCTGCGCATGACCGGCCACCTGCTCACCGTAGCGGACGATGCGCCGCTCGCGGCTCACACCCACGTCGTCATGCGGCTGGACAATGGGCAGCAGTTGCGCTTTCAGGACGCACGCAAGTTTGGCCGGTTGTGGCTGACGCCTGACCCGGCGTCGGTGCTGGCGCACTTGGGGCCAGAGCCATTCGCCGCCGACTTTCATCCTGACTACCTGGCGGCGCGTCTGCATGGCCGCAGCGCACCGATCAAGGCGCTGCTGCTCGACCAGAGCCTCGTCGCTGGTGTTGGCAACATCTACGCCGACGAAGCGCTCTTTCGGGCAGGCATCCACCCGCTGCGTCCAGCGGGGACGCTACCCAGCATCGAGATCGCGGCGCTGCATAACGCCGTGCAAGAAGTGCTCAGGCTTGGGATTGCCAAAGCTGGCAGCAGTCTTGGTGGGAGCAGCCTGCAAAATTACAGCCGTCCTGGCGGCGCGCCCGGCGGCTTCCAGGAAGAGTTCAAGGTCTTTCGGCGCACCGGCCAACCCTGTCCACAGTGTGGCGCGCCGATCGTGCGCAGCGTGGTGGCGCAGCGCGGCACCCATTTTTGCCCCCACTGCCAACCTCTGGCGGGGCATATTGCCAGTTCACGGCGCGACGCTAGTGATTCCAATCCGGGCTGAAGTTTGAAGTCGGCGCCACATAGTACGCGCCGCGCCGCCACTCCTCCTTCCTGCGTCCTCATACATCCACGATGAGGCTCCCGCTTTTCGGCGCGCCGGATGCTTTGTGCTACGATACCGTCACCAAGCCAACAAGAGGATCGTGAGATGGACTGCCCAAACTGCAAAACCTGGAATCCTGACGATAAGGAAGTTTGCTGGCGCTGCCAGACGCCGCTGCCCAAACCCAAGCCGCCCAAAAAGCGCAACCAGAGCGGTGGCTTTGCCAGCTGGATGTGGTTGTTGATCGCTGCGTTCTTTGCGATGACGCTGCTGGCGCAGTGTTTCTTCTCTCCGTTGTCGGTCCCCCAGTAGTCCACCCGATGTACTCACCTGATTTTGCGGTGCTGGCGGCGCGCCTGGTTGCTTGGCACGCCGTCCATCAGCGCGTGCTCCCCTGGCGCGGCGCACGCGCTGGCGCACGCGCCGCCTACCCGGTCTGGATCAGCGAGATCATGCTGCAGCAGACGCGCGTCGAGACGGTGGAGGGCTACTTCCAACGCTGGATGGAACGCTTCCCGACTGTCGAGGCGCTGGCCGCTGCGGACTTGCAAGAGGTGTTGAAGGCGTGGGAGGGGCTGGGCTATTACGCCCGCGCCCGTAATCTGCACAAAGCAGCCCGCCAAATCGTCGCCGTACACGGCGGCGTGTTGCCCGCCGACCGCAAAGCGTTGCTGGCGCTGCCAGGCATCGGTGAGTACACGGTTGGCGCCATTCTCAGCATCGCTTACAATCAGCCGGAGCCAATATTAGATGGCAATGTCAAGCGCGTGCTGGCGCGTCTGTGCGACATCGACCAGCCGATCAGCACACCGGCGGTGTTGCGCCAGCTTTGGGCGCTGGCGCGCGCCCTGGTGGAGGCAGCGCCGACAGGTGCAGCAGGCGCCTGCAACGAGGCGCTGATGGAACTGGGCGCCACGCTCTGCACGCCGCAAAGTCCGCGCTGCCTGCTCTGTCCACTACAGGATCACTGCCAGGCCGCCGCACATGGGACACAGGCGGAGCGGCCGGTCATGCCGCCGCGCAAGCAGACGCCCCACTACGACGTTGCGGCCGGGGTGATCTGGGCGGGCAGCCCCTATCGCAGCCGGTTGTTGTTAGCGCAACGACCGGCTGCCGGCATGTTGGGTGGGCTGTGGGAGTTTCCAGGCGGCAAGCTGGAAGCCGATGACGCCGATCTGGCGGCATGTCTGCGCCGTGAAATTGACGAGGAGTTGGGCATCGAGATCGAGGTTGGTGACTTGCTGACAACGGTCAAACACGCCTACACGCATTTTCGCATCACGCTGCACACGTTTCATGCGCGCCACGTAGCCGGCGCACCGCAAGCCATCGGTTGCCAGGATTGGCGTTGGGTGACGCTCGACGAAGTGGGGGACTTTCCACTGCCGGTCACAGATCAGAAGATTGCGGCGGCGCTGCGGGCGGCAGCGCATGAGTCGGTGGCAACGCGTGCGGCCAACTGACCTACCCCGCCACTGGCAACGGCGCATGAAGCGGCGACCACTCGACGCGCAACGCCTGCGCATTGTCGGGGATCAGTGCACGCGCCTCCGCCAAAGGCGCCCCCTCCACCCGACAGCGCACCGTCGCCAGCGCCAGCCCGTGCGACACAACAATCAGCGGGCAACCAGGATGACGCGCCGTAAACTCATCCATTGCTGCCCACATGCGTGTTGCCACATCCTGGACGCTCTCGCCACCAGGTGGGCGAGCATGCTGTGCATCCGTCATGCGGGCATTCCATTCGACCGGGAAATGGGTTTGAATCTCGGCGGAGACCATGCCTTCCCAAGCGCCAAAATTGACTTCGCGCAGACGCGGGTCGAGGAGCACTTCCATGCCCAGGCGCCGGGCAATGATCTCAGCGGTGGTGCGGGCGCGGCGCAGGTCACTACTGTAGATGGCGGCGTAGCGTCCACCGACAAGCGACTCGGCGGCAAGTTCGGCCTGTGCAATGCCAGTGGCGTTGAGTGGGGTGTCGCTGTGTCCTTGATAGCGCCGCACCAGATTCCAATCCGTCTGTCCATGACGGACAAGCCATATCTCACTCACCATGGACTCCTTGACATTTTTCTCATCCCCAAACCCCAAGAAGGCTGATGCGTTTGCATCTTGCCTCCCTGCATAGATTTGCAGCGTTCCATCTCATGCTGCGCTCTTGAGTTCCCGACTGAGAAAGACGCGTTGTCCGTGAGCATTGAACAACAGAGGTTGGGTGCGCTGCGTGAAGACATCAGCATTGACGACGCAGCGTGTAATATCATCACGACTGGGAATCTCGAACATGACGTCGAGCAGTGCATCCTCGACGATGCTGCGCAACCCGCGCGCGCCGGTTCTGCGCAAGAACGCTTCAGTGGCGACCGCCTCCAGCGCTGGCTCCTCGAACTCAAGCGCCACTCCGTCCATGGCGAAGAGACGGTGAAACTGGCGCACCACGCTATTGCGCGGCTCAGTCAGGATACGCACCAACGTGCGGCGATCCAGTGCATCCAGGCTGACGACGACGGGCAAACGCCCCACGAATTCGGGGATCAAGCCATAGGCAAGCAGATCATCGGGCTGCACCTGGCTGAGTAGTTCACTCTCGATGCGACTGTCCTTTTCGAGCTGACGCAATTTGCTTTCGCGCCGCCGCGCAAACGGCTCCTCCGGGAGTGGTGGTTGTTGTGCAGCTTCCACCGGCGCTGGCGCTGCAAGGGGAAGTTCATTCTCGTCCACGAAGCCCATCGCGCCGCGACGGTTGATGCGACGGCGCACCACCTCCGCCAGGTGTGCAAAGGCGCCGCCGCAGATAAAGAGGACATTGCGCGTGTCGAGCTGGACGAACTCTTGCTGCGGGTGCTTGCGCCCCGACCCTGGCGGCACGTTCACGATGCTGCCCTCAATGATCTTGAGCAGCGCCTGCTGGACGCCTTCGCCGCTTACGTCACGTGTGATGCTAGGGTTGTCGCCGCTCTTGCGGGCAATCTTGTCGATCTCATCGATGTAGACGATGCCATAGGCGGCGCGCGTTGTGTCCCAGTTGGCGTTCTGCAACAACCCAACCAGGATCGTCTCCACGTCTTCGCCGACGTAACCTGCCTCTGTGAGCGAGGTGGCGTCCGCAATCGTAAAAGGCACATCAAGCATCTTGGCGAGCGTTTGCGCCAGCAGCGTTTTGCCGCTGCCGGTGGGGCCGATGAGCATCACGTTGCTCTTGGTCAACTCAACGTCGGCATCGATTGCGGCGTCTGAAGCGCTCTGCTTGTTGCCCTCGCTGGCGCTGCTACCAAAGACGCGCTTGTAGTGATTGTAGACGGCAACCGAAAGCACTTTCTTGGCGCGTTCCTGACCGATCACATATTGGTCGAGGTGCTCAACGATAGCACGCGGGCTAGGGATCACGCGCGGCTGGTTGGGATCGGCAGCCACTGCCGGGCGCACGCCTCCAGTGATGACCCCTTCTTCGGCCAGGATTTCTGCACCCAGGAGCACACAGCTATCACAGATATAGACGCCGTCGGCGCCCTCGATCAAACGTTTGACTTCGGCGCGATCTTTGCCGCAGAAGGAGCAGTGTGGAGAGTTATTTTCGTTCATGCCTGCCGGAAATATCTGCAATGTTCTCCAGGAAGCATGCTTCCTGGAGAACAAGAAGTGCACCCTATGTCAGTTGGCGCCGTTCGTCAAAGCCGGAATCTGGTTAGCAAAGGTGATCTGGCCTTCCTTGGTGATGACGACGACGTCATCAGAGTTGCCGAGCACCTGGTCCACCAGACCGAAATTCTTGGCCTCGAGCGCGTTCATGTAGCGGTCGCGCACGAACTCTTCCTCGATCTCCTTCCAGGTGTGGCCACTGTGCTTGCCCACCAGGTGGAAGAGTTGCGTCTGCACGCGTTCCTGTTCGCGGAAGGCGATGCGCACATCCTCGGTGTAACCCTGGGCGCCGCTGCTTGCCGGGTGCATGTGGATCGTGGCGTGCGGCAGCGCATAGCGTTTGCCCTTCGCCCCCGAGGCCAAGAGCACGGTGCCCATGCTGGCGGTTACGCCAACGGCGTAGGTTGCCACCGGCGCCGAGATCATCTGCATCGTGTCGTAGATCGCAAGCCCGGCGTAGATGCTGCCGCCAGGGCTGTTGATGTACATGTTGATAGGCTGATTGGGGTCTTCGCCATTCAGATAGAGCAACTGCGCCACGATCAGGTTCGCCACCTGGTCGTTGATCGGCGTGCCCAGAAAGACAATGCGCTCCTTGAGCAGCAAGCTGTAGATGTCATAGGCGCGCTCGCCGCGACTGGAGCTGTCAATCACCATCGGGATGACATTCATTGGATTGATCATCGCTGTATCTCCTGCCTCATCATAGTGACTGCAGATTGCGGCCCGTCCTTGCCCATGCAGCCAGCCAACGTCATACGGACGTGAATAAGATAATCCCACGATACGCGCATTTGACTGGCGCCAATGTAAGCAGTCTCCGTTTGCATATTTGCGTTGCGTTAGTGTTGCACTTGTTCACTCTGAATCGCCGGCAGCAGGCAGCGTCGTCTCACCTGAGGCGTCAGCAGCGACAGGCGCTTCCGCTTCGCTCGTCGATGTTGCAGCAGCGGTCTGCGGCGCAAAGACTGGCGGCTCCTCACCGCGCGCCAGCGCCTGCAGCAGGCTAAGCGCCTTTTCCGTGAGCACCTGGCTGATAATCATGGCGCGCCCACCGGGCGAGCGCAGTACATCCGCCAACTCCGCCGCAGACTCACTGATCTCGCCGCTCTCATCGACGCCAACGATCTGTTTGATGCGCGCTTCGATGTCATCCTCGCTGGCCTCAATGCCCTCCTGCTTGATGACTTCCGACAAGACCAGGTTGCGCAGAGCAATCTTGGTGGCTTCGGGGCGCAATTGTTCGCGGTATTGCTCCTCGGTTTGATGGGCCTGGCGTAGGAATGCGCGAATCCCATCCAACCCATACTGACGCAGGCGCAGATCCATATCCCGCAGCATTGCGTCGATCTGGTCTTCAATCACTGCGGGTGGATAATCTAGCTCGCTAATTTCTATCAGGGCGTCAAGCACCTTGTCCATGTAGCGACTGCGCACGCGATTCTGCTCATCGGCGCGCAAGCTCTCGCGAATCGACTCACGCAAGTCGTCGAGCGTATTGAAATCAGGGCCAACAAGTTGCGCCAGGGCATCATCCAGCGGCGGCTTTTCGTAACCCTGAACACTGTTGACTTTGACGTGAAATTGCGCCTCTTTGCCTGCGTAAATGCTCTGACTGTCAGCTGGCCAACCAAGTGTAAAGGTCTTCTCTTCGCCGGCGCGCATCCCCAACAGTTCGCGGTCGAAACCGGCCGGCTCCATTGGGTTTTCCTCGTCCAGCGTGATATCCCAATCCGCCTCGTCGAGCACAACAGTTTCGTCGTCACCCTCGACGATTACACTGCGCACATCCGCGGAAAGTAGATCGCCAAACTGGCTGGGGCGGTCAACTTCATGCCAGCCAGCATACTCATCCTGGTAGTTGGCCAAACGACGTTCGACCTCGGCCTCGTCAATTTCGACGGGATCCTCGTCAACGCGCAAGGTGCGATAGTCGCCCAGCTTGACTTCTGGCTCCAGCGGCACAAGCAACCTGTAAGTCAGCGGCTCCAACTGGATATCTTCCAGGGAAGATTGTGCGTACGGCTCGATCGCTTCTTGTACAATCGCCTCCTGGAAGAGCTTCTGCCCCAATTCGTCGATAAACTCAGAATACAGGTTGTTCAGGCCAAATTGCTGCACCACAATGTGGTAGGGCGCCTTGCCTTTGCGAAAACCGGGAATGCGATATTGGCTGGCAATCTTTGCCGCCGCCTTGCGCAATTCTTTGTCAACCTGATCCTTGGATACTTCAATCGTGACCGCCAGTTGGCGATGCTCGCGTGGTTCAGTCGTAACCGTAAATGCCATACTTTCCTCGTATCTGCCCTTCGTATCGGCCGCCGCTAAAATCAAATTTCGTGCTGGGGCGCCATGTCGAACACATGACAAACGCCAGTTTAGTAACTGGATTATCATAGCATCAGACGCAGAATCGGCCAAAGTACAGCGAATCGATAGATGCATTTATCTCAACTTGACAAAAAGCCCCCAAAGACTCAAACTATTTCTACATTTTGACTCCCAGACCACAATTCAGTTGTTGAGTTGGCCTGTTCCAGGTCTGCTTGCGCGTACATGTGTCGCCGATTACCGCTCATCCGGCGGTATTTTCGATCTATCTATTGTTGGTTACTACACACACTTGAAGAGGGAAGACGGACATGGCGAACAACAAACCTAAAACACGCGAAGAGATCATCCGGCAGGACATGCAAGACCTGCACAAGCTTGGCTACGCTCAGCAACTTTTCCGGGAGATGGGTGGCTTCTCCAATTTTGCGATTTCATTCTCCATCATTTCTATCCTGACCGGCGCTATTCTCCTCTACGGCTACGGACTTGGTTTTGCCGGTCCCATCATCAATACCTATGGCTGGCCCCTGGTGAGCTTTTTCGTGCTCTGCATTGCCGCCTCGATGGCGGAGCTGGCATCGGCGTACCCGACGGCGGGCGGTCTCTACTTCTGGGCGCACCGCCTGGGCGGGCACCGCTGGGCATGGGTGACGGCATGGTTCAACATGCTTGGGCAGATCATGATCACGGCGGGCATCGATTTTGCCGCCGCGATCTATATCGCCGGCGCCTTCAACCGCATTGTTGGCACCAATTTCGACACGACCAACACCATGACCGTCGTGATCGTCATGATCATCATCATGATCCCGCAGATGCTGATCAACATCTTCGGCATCCGCCTGACCGCCAAACTTAGCGACTTCAGCGTCTGGTGGCACATCGGCGGCGTGGCGATCATGGTGCTGCTCCTGGTGCTTTTCGGCAAGTTCAAGAACGAATTTGGCTTCCTCTTCCAGAGCCAGGTCACCGTCAATCCCAACGACATTGCGTATGAGTTTGCCGCTGGCCCCTTCACCTTTGACTCGATCATGATGAAGATACCAGGGATGGCCGGGCTGTACGCCACTGGCGGGCTGGTGCTGGCGTTCACACTCGGTCTCTTGCAGGCGCAGTGGACATACACCGGCTACGACGCTTCCGCCCATGTCGCCGAAGAGACTGTGATGGCGCGCCTCAACAGCGCGTGGGGCGTCTTCCTCTCGGTGGCAGTCTCCTCGATCGTGGGCTACATCATGTTGCTCACGCTGACGCTGCACATCCCCAACGGGCTGGCAGGCATCGCCGACGTGGTGGCAGGCGAGAACTCACCCGCCGTGCTCTATGTGGTCTACCAAAACTTCGACGTGCGCATCTTCAGCGACATTATCGCCATCATCATCGGCGTGGCGATGTGGCTGTGCGGCCTCTCGTCGATCACGAGCATGAGCCGCATGTGGTATGCCTTTGCTCGCGACAACGGCATGCCCGGCAGCAGCCTGATCAAGCAAATTCACCCCCAACTGCGCACACCGGTCTGGGCGATCGTCATCACCTGCACGCTGGCAGTGCTGTTGACAGTCTATTCAGTGGTATACTCCGTGATCGTGGCGGTCAGCACGACGGCGCTCTACCTGGCGTACGGGATTCCGATCTACTTGAACCTGCGCAATAAGCTGGGCAAGAAGGGCGAATACACGACGCCCAAGACCGCACCATGGAGCCTGCGCGGCTTTGGGCCTGTCATCAACGTGATCGCCCTGCTCTGGATCGTCTTTATCACGATCCTCTTCTCGATCCCGCCCAACGAGCTGGCAGGCTGGTCGATCATCATCCTGGGCGTATTTATGTTCCTGTACTGGAAGCTGGACGCTGGCAAGCGCTTCACGGGGCCGTCGCCCGCCGACGAAGCCGAACTGCGGCGCATCGAGACGGAACTGGCGAAGCTAGCCCACAGTGCAGACTAGTAGCGTGATACGTGCTACGCGCTACGCGCCTGTCGGCTACACCCTACACGTAACACGCAACACGCAAATTCTGAGGTGTTATGCAAATTGCTCTAGTCATCGGTTCTGCGGTTGCGACGATCAAAGATGAGATGCTGCACGGGCGCAAATTGCTGCTCGTGCGCGTCGCCGACGAGACTGGCGCGCCGTCGGGACCGCCGTTGGTGGCGGTGGACACCGTCAGCGCCGGCGCCGGTGACCTGGTGATCGTCACCGACGGCTCATCCGCCCGTCAGACTGCGCAGACGCAGCACGCGCCCGTCGATCTGGTGATCGTCGGTGTGATCGACTCGCTTGAAGTGGGCGGGCAGGTGACGTATCGGAAAGCGTAAATTGGAGATTGGGAGATTGGAGATTAGGAGATTGGGAGATTGGAGATTGGGAGATTGGAGATTGGGAGATTGGAGATTGGGAGATTGGAGATTGGGAGATTGGAGATTAACAGCCTCGTCACGAATCTCCAATCTCCAATCTCCAATCTCCAATCTCTTAATCTCTTAATCTCTTGATCTCTTACTCTTCTGTGCTGCAACCGCCTTTTTCTATGGCTGAACCGCGCGCAATTCTTTCGGTGGGCATCGATGTCGGGACGACGACGACGCAGGTGGTCTTTTCCCGGCTGGCGCTGGCCGACGTGGCGCGACCAGGGCAGATTCCACGCGTGGCGATCACCGGGCGCGAGGTGATCTACCAAAGCCCGATCACGTTTACGCCGCTGCTCGACCGCGACACCGTGGACGCCGCTCGCCTGGAGGGATTGGTGCGCAGCGCGTATGCGGCTGCTGGCGTCCAGCCGGAACAGGTCGAGACCGGCGCGGTGATCATTACCGGCGAGACGGCGAAGAAGAAGAACGCCGATCAGATTCTGGCGGCGCTGGCGGGGCTGGCAGGCGAGTTTGTGGTCAGCGTCGCCGGTCCGCACGTTGAGAGCATGATCTCTGGGCGCGGGGCGGGCGCCGCACACTATTCGCAGGTGCACTTTACCACGGTGACCAACGTCGATATCGGCGGCGGCAGCGCCAACAGCGCCACCTTTCGCAGCGGCGTGGTCGTGGCGACGGCGGCGATGAACTACGGCGGACGCATTTTGGAGATCGACGGCGCCACGGCACGGGTGCGCGCCATTGCCGAACCGGCGCAGCGCATCCTGACGGACTGTGGGCTGCGGCTGGGGGTGGGTGACGTGGTGACGATGGACGCCCTGCGCCGCTTCACCGACCGCATGGCTGACCTGACAGTCGAGTTGATCGAGGGCACAGCCTCGCCGTTGGCGCAGCAGCTCTATCTGACGCCGCCCGCGCCGGTGTCGGGGCGCGGCACGGTGCTGATGTTTTCGGGTGGCATCGGGCACTATTACTACGCGCCGGCGCCGGTCAACAGCGTGGCGGAGGTGGCAATTCATGGCGACGTCGGGCCTCTGCTGGCAGATGCGATTCGCCGTCATCCGGCGCTGGCAGGGCGCCGCATCGTCCCGCCGGCGGAGACGGTGCGGGCAACGGTGCTGGGCGCCGGTACGCAGACAGTGACGCTCTCCGGCTCCACGATCTGGGCCGAACGCGAAATTTTGCCGCTGCGCAATGCGCCAGTCGTGCGCCCGGAGATGCCGCCGCATTGGGAACGTCGCGCCGTCGCCGCCGCTATCGACGCCGCAGTGACGCGCTGGGACATCGACCGCCGCACCGACGCCTTTGCAATCGCGTTGGAGAGCGGGCGCACACTGGACTATAATGCACTGGTCGAGCTGGCGGCGGCGCTCAATGACTTCGCCGCCACCATGCCGCCCGACCGCCCGCTGGTGGTAATCATCGAACGCGACTANNTGAGCATCAAAACGCTGGTGTTCTATCGGTAGACCGAATGCAATCTGCAGATTTCGCAGATTTCACAGGTTACGCAGAGAAATCAGATTCTGCGACATCTGCGGTTGCAACACCTGCTTTCATGAGAGGCGATCATGCTTCTACGCACGAAATTGCACGGCAAAAGCTACGAGTTTCCCGACATCCGTACGCTGATGGGCAAAGCGAATGAGGAGAAGTCGGGCGACCGACTGGCGGGCGTGGCGGCGGAGACCGCAGCAGAGCGCGTCGCCGCGCGCATGGTGCTGGCGGAGGTGCCGCTGTGGGTGCTGCGCGAGACGCCAGCCGTCCCCTACGACCAGGACGAGGTGACGCGCGTTATTCACGATGCCCTCAACGAGCGCGTCTATGGTGAGATCAAGGACTGGACAGTGGGCCAACTGCGTGAATGGATTCTCGCCGACACGACGACCGGTGAGATGATCCGCCGCATTTCCAACGGCCTCACTGCCGAGATGATCAGCGCGGTCACCAAGCTGATGTCCAACCTCGACCTAATGTACGGCGCCAGCAAAATCCGCGTTTCGGCGCACTGCAACAACACGATCGGTCTGCCGGGTCGTCTGTCGAGCCGCAACCAGCCCAACCATCCGACCGACTCGCCCGAAGGCATCCGCGCCGAAATCTACGAAGGGTTATCCTATGGTTCCGGCGACTCGGTGATCGGCATCAACCCGGTGGATGACTCGTACAGCTCGGTGGCGCGGCTGCTCGACATGACCTACGACGTGATCCAGACGTGGCAGATTCCGACGCAGAACTGCATCCTCGCCCATGTCACCACGCAAATGAAGTGTATGGAGTCCGGCTCGCCCGTCGGACTGGTCTTTCAGTCGATTGCCGGCTCGCAAAAAGGCAACGAATCCTTTGGCATCTCCGTCGGCATGTTGGATGAAGCCTACGCGCTGGCGCGCAAGCATTGTTTCCCAACCGGTCCCAACTACATGTATTTCGAGACCGGGCAAGGCTCTGAGCTGTCGGCGGAAGCCCATCACGGCTGGGATCAGCTGACGATGGAAGCGCGCTGTTACGGGCTGGCAAAGCGTTATCATCCGTTTCAGGTCAACACCGTCGTCGGCTTTATCGGGCCGGAATATCTTTACGACGCGCGGCAGATTCAGCGCGCCGGGCTGGAGGATCACTTCATGGGCAAGCTCACCGGCATCCCGATGGGTGTGGACGCCTGCTACACCAATCACGCCCGCGCCGACCAGAACGCCATCGAAAACCTGGCGGTGATGCTGACGGCGGCGGGTTGCAACTATTTCATGGGCGTGCCGATGGGCGACGACGCCATGCTCTCGTACCAGTGCACCAGCTACCATGACGCGCCGACGCTGCGCCAGCTCTTCAAGCTGCGCCCGGCGCCGGAGTTCGAGGCATGGATGGAGGATTTGGGGCTGATGAAAGACGGTGTGTTGACCGAGAAGGCGGGCGATCCGTCGTTTTTCCTGCGGAGATGATACACGTCCGCGCAACGGATGGCGCAGCATCCGCATACACTCCGATGCTTTTCTGAAAACGATCCGGCTTGGTGAGAACAGCTATGGACGATGCAAAGTTAGCCGCAATTGTGGAAGCTGTAGTCAAAGAATTGTTGGCGGCAGGCGCCATTGCCGCACCGGCAGGCGCGCCCGCGCCATCGGCGGTTGCGCCGCCGCCCGTCATGTCCACAATGTCGGGCGGCCCCGCGCTGACCATCGACCTGCCCGATCCGACCACGCCAGAACGCCGCTACGCGCCCGGCGTCCGACAGCCCGCTGACCCGGACGGTCTGCGCGCCTTGATTGCAGCCACCACCGCACGGATTGGCGTCGGGCGCGCAGGGCCGCGCTATACAACTGCATCCTTGCTGCTTTTCCAGGGCGATCATGCTATCACGCAGGACGCGCTCTATCGCGACGTCGATCCCAAGTTACTGAGTGAGATGGGGCTGTTCAGCGTCGAGACGCGCATCACCGGCGGCAAACAGGAATATCTGCTGCGTCCTGATCTGGGGCGCCAGCTCGCCGACGAGGCAAAGCGCATCATCCGCGAACGCTGCGCCAAAACCCCGGCGGTGCAGCTTGTCGTCGGCGACGGGTTGAGCGCCGCCGCAATTGAAGCCAACCTGCGCCAGATTCTGCCGGTGATCAAACAGGGTGTGCAGGCTGCCGGGCTGAGCTTTGGCACCCCTTTCTTCGTCAAGCACTGTCGCGTCGGCGTGATGAACGACATCGGCGAGCTGCTGCAGCCGGAGGTGTTGATCCTGCTCATCGGTGAGCGGCCCGGGCTGGGGCGCGCCGACAGCATGAGCGCCTACATGGCGTATCGCCCCAAGCCGGGCGACACCGACGCCGACCGCGACGTCATCTGCAACATCTTCGAGGGCGGCGGCACCAATCCGCTGGAAGCCGGCGCCTTCGTCGTGCAGTTGGCGCAGAAAATGCGACGACATCAGGCGTCGGGGGTAAAATTGAAGCTGGCGACATGAGCGTAGTTCATGCAACCAGAAGACTTCGATCTACTCAGCGAAATCGTCAACATCGAGCCGATCAGCCGGAATCGTTCGATTCGCGAAGTCGAGCATCTCAATCGCGCTATGGCAAAGGACGATGGCGCAAGTTGAAGGGCTTTGCCATGATACGCTATAAAGACTCTGATAAGGTTGTACTGGCTGAGATTCACTGGTATGAGGCGCATGGAATCGGGGCGGTGAAATGAAAAGTCAAGCGCGAACTCGAATAAAACCAACGAACTATCAGGAAACAGACAGAATCCGTATCGTGAAATGCATTGCCGAGTCAGGTGATGCGCTTTCGGTCACGCCGGGCCAGTATTACCGCGTGCTCCCCGACAAGGCTGAAGCGCACGGCATGTTGCGCGTGATCGACAACACCGGCGAGGATTATCTTTATCCTACGCGTGATTTCGAAGAGATCGAGGACTTGAGCCATCTGCAAACCGAAGTTGTCGTCCGGCTCGATGCGCCAACCAAAGCTGCCATTCTGCAAATCGCCAATCAGCGCAGCGTGAGCATGAGCGCGCTGGTGCGTGAATGGATTGAGGAACGGGTCGACTTACCTGCGACCGCCATGCGCTGAAACACTCTGAACTACACGAGATAGAAAAGGCATGGAGCACCTGATATGGCAATCCTGGACCCAATCTACGCCACACCGCTGTCCGTCCGGCTGATCCCAAACGTTGACCGTGACTTTGCCGAGAAGCTGGGGCTACGCCCGGAACAGCGCTCGATCGGGCTGATCACGGCGGACAACGACGACGCCACCTATGTCGCCATCGACGAGGCGACCAAGATGGCGGATGTCGAGGTCGCCTATGCGCGCTCCTTCTACGCCGGCGCCAAGCATTCTTCGGGGCTGCTGTCCGGCGAGATCATGGCGATCCTGGCCGGCCCCAATCCGGCGGAGGTGCGCGCTGGGCTGCACGCGGCGCTGGAGTACATGAAGAACGAGGCGATCTGGTATGCCGCCAACGCCGATGAGTCGATTGCCTTCTTCCCACACCTGATCTCGCGCACCGGCTCGTTTCTGTCCAAGGTGTGCGACATCCCGCTCGGTTCGCCCATCGCCTATCTGGTCGCCCCGCCGATGGAAGGGCTGGTGGCGCTCGACGCCGCGCTCAAAGCCGCCGCCGTGCGCATCGCCGCGTTGACGATGCCGCCGTCGGAGACCAACTACATGGGCGCCATGCTCACCGGCGATCAACCGGCGTGCAAGGCGGCAGTGATGGCGTTTCAGGAGGCAGTGCTCGATGTCGCGAGCGATCCGTTCAAGTTTTAGTAGCCGACGATGCCTGCACGTGATTTGTTTCATCAAGCGGTCAAAAATGCTTTAGTTCGCGATGGATGGGTCATCACGCACGATCCGCTACACATCGAGTTCGGCAGCTTCGATTTCTTCATTGACCTGGGCGCCGAGTCGTTGATTGGCGCCAATCGAGATGGCGTACAGATTGCGGTCGAAGTCAAAAGTTTCGCAGGCGCATCATCTTTGAGCGATTTTCACACCGCAGTTGGTCAGTTCGTGAACTATCGCCTAGTGCTCGGCAAGACCGACCCTGAGCGTGTTCTGTACCTGGCTGTGGCAGAATTTGCGTACGTATCTCTCCTTGGCACCGAGTTTGGTCAGTTGGCGATCGAAGCGCATCAGTTGAAACTGATTGTTTTCGATGAGGAACAAGGGGTCGTCACACAATGGATCGAATAGACAACTATAGACAAATCGTCAAGGAAGTGCTCCGCGAATATGCACAATACCGGCCAGCGACAGGCGCCATTGACTTGGAGACCATCTTCGATGAGGTGACCGATCACTATGAACTGCTGGCGATCGGCTGGCGCGGCAAGCAACGGGTGCATGGCTGCATCATGCACATCGACATTCGCGACGGCAAGGTGTGGGTGCAACACGACAGCACCGACGCCGCCATTGCTGACCGGTTGGTCGAACGTGGCATCCCTGCCGAAGATATCGTGTTAGGATTTCAGCCTGAGCATATTCGCCAGTACAGCGGCTTTGCTGTGCAATAGTGCTGTGCAATAGTGCTGTGCAATAGTGCTGTGCAATAGTGCAGTGAGGCAAATGGACAAAGACCTGCTTTCTATCCAACAAGCTCGTGACCTGGCCGTCGCCGCCCGCGACGCACAGCGCCAATTTCTCCACGCGTCGCAGGCCGAGGTGGATCGCATCTGCGCGGCGATGGTCGATGCCGCCGCTGCCGCCGCCGAGCGCCTGGGTCGCATGGCCGTCGAGGAAACCGGTTACGGCGTGCCCGAGCATAAGACGCTCAAGAACCTGCTCGCCTCCAAAGTGCTGTGGGATGCCATCCGCGCCATGCCAACGGTTGGCGTGGTGCGCCACGACCCCCAGCGCAAGCTCTACGACATCGCCTGGCCGATGGGTGTGGTCGCCGCGCTGACGCCGAGCACCAATCCCACCTCCACCGCCATCTTCAAGGTGCTGATTGCGGTCAAAGCGCGCAATGGCATCGTCGTGGCGCCCCACCCGTCGGCAGCGAAATGCAGCGCCGAAGCCGTGCGCATCATGGCGGAGGCGGGCGAGCGCGCCGGCATGCCGCGCGGGCTGGTCGCCTGCATGACGGAGGTGTCGCTACCCGGCACGCAGGAGCTGATGCGCCACAAATACGTGGCGCTGATCCTGGCGACGGGCGGCAGCGAGATGGTGCGTGCGGCGCATTCGGTGGGCAAGCCGGCGTATGGCGTGGGGCCGGGCAACGTGCCCGTCTACGTCGATCGTTCCGCCGACCTGCGCAAGGCGGCAAAGTACATCGTGGCAAGCAAGGCGTTCGACCACTCGGTGATCTGCGCCACGGAGCAAGCGATCGTCGCCGATGCCCCGATCGCGGCGCAACTGGCGGAATTGATGCAGGCGGAGGGCGCACACTTCGTCACGCCGGACGAGACAGCCGCGTTGGCCAAGCTGTTGTTTACGCCCGGCCCATTGATCAACCCGAAGACGGTCGGCAAAAGCCCGCAGCAGTTGGCGCAGATGGCGGGCATCCGTGTGCCGGCGACCGCGCGCATCCTGGTGGCGCGGCTTGGCAAGGTCGGGCGCGAGGAGCCGCTCTCCGCCGAGAAGCTCACCACCGTGCTCGGCTGGTACGAGGCGAACGGCTGGGAGGCAGGCTGCGAGCGCTGCATTGAGTTAATCAACTACGGCGGTCGCGGCCATTCGCTGGTGATCCACGCCCAAGACGACAACGTGATCATGCGCTTTGGGCTGGAGAAGCCGGTCTTCCGCATCCTGGTCAACACCATGGGCACGCTCGGCGCGGTCGGCATGACCACCGGCGTGACGCCGTCGATGACGCTGGGGCCGGGCGGGATCGGCGGCGCCATCACCGGCGACAACATCGGCGTGCAACACCTGTTCAATGTCAAACGCCTGGCTTACGAGACCACGCCGCCGCCCGCCGCCGCGCTCGTGCCAGGTGCGACCGACGACCCGGCGCAATTGCGCAGCGGCGGCGCGCTGCCAGCCAACGGCTATGGCGCTGTCGCCAGCACGGTGATCGCCAACCCAGACGCCAGCCAGATCGACGCGATCGTGCGCCGTGTGCTGGCGGAGTTGAGGGCGGCGGGGTATTGAAAGTATTGATCCGCAGGTTGCGCAGAGTCGCATTTTCTGCGTAATCGGCGGATAAGATGCTGAAAATCCCCATGCGCAGATCGGGTCAGCATCTAAGCATTTTGTGTATTGGGTTCATCAGTGGAAGGTTGATACAAGTCAAGGAGCTGCTTCGGTGGCGTAGCTGCGGTTTGATGGAGCTTGACAGATAGATTCGGTAATCGTAGCTGCGGTTCTCAACCGCATTTTCCTGTCTGGTGAGAACGTGCGGCTAAGAGCCGCGCCGACTTCGATTACCGGGTTATTTTGTTAGTGCTTATGTAACCGCAGGTTCTGTTCAGACCAAGATGTGCGGCTGTGAGCCGCGCCTACGTGACAACGAATCAATCTGCCGACGCGAATCAACCGCCTTCTCACAGGTTCATTGCAAAGGAAGGAACAGTTATGCCAGTGGACATCGCTATGATTGCTCTGGGAATGGTGGAGACCAAAGGGCTGGTCGGCGCCATCGAGGCGGCTGACGCCATGGTCAAAGCTGCCAACGTCACGCTGATCGGCAGCGAGTATATCGGCGGCGGCTTCGTGACCGTAATGGTGCGCGGGGATGTCGGCGCGGTGAAAGCTGCCACCGACGCCGGCGCCGCAGCAGCTAAACGCGTCGGCGAACTCGTCTCCGTCCACGTCATCCCGCGCCCGCATCAGGACGTCGAGATGATCCTGCCCAAGAACAGCAAGGGCAGCTTTGGGGGAAAAGCGTAGCCAGGGAGCCTGAGCCGGGCTCCCCGCCGCCGACAACCGCAAAACCGGCGTCGCGGCGTCGCAAAGGGCCGGCGTAACCAGAAATGGCGCGTCAACTATTCACCGCGGCGGACATCCGCCGGCTGGTGCGCGAACGCAAGGCGACGGTGCTCGTGGTGAGTCCCGCCGACCTGATCACGCCTGAAGCCGCCGACGTGGCGCGCGAGTTGGGCGTGCAGATCGTGCGCGAGGAAAACCAGGGCGCCACTGCGCCGCCTGGCCCGCACAAGTTGCCGCCCTTGCGCGCCGTGCGCCGCGCCGCAGTGCTGCTCGATGCCTTTGGCGTGGACATCCCCAAGACTGCCGAGGTGCGGCTGCGCGACGTGATCACGACGGAGGATGGCTCGCCGTTGGCTGCGGGCTACATGGCGCTCGACGCGCAGACGCCCGGCGGCGGCGTCTTCCCGTGGACGCTGACCTACGATGAGATCGACATCGTGCTTGAAGGCGAACTGGTCATCACGCGTGAGGGAGAGCAGGTGCGCGGTGGGCCTGGCGATGTGATCTTCATCCCCAAAGGGTCGGCGATCACCTTTGGCACACCCAGCTACGCCCGCTTCGTTTACGTAGCGTATCCGGCAAACTGGAGCGAGTTGTGAAAACGCTGAGAAATGGAACGCAGATGACGCGGATAGCGCTTTGCGCCCGCTGTGCGATCGAGCGGATATGCGCGGATCAGGTTCGGGTTGAATGTAACCCGCACAAATCCGCCCAAGCTGCGTCATCCGCGTTCTATTGTCAAGGTTGGCAAACACGATGGATGTAATCACAGAAGCGGAACTGCGCGAGCTGTGGCGCAACGGCCAGGGGACGCTGCCCAGCTTTCCAGCGGGCGTGCGGTTCTCCGCCTCGGCGCAGGATTTTCTCAAGAGTCACGGCCTCACGCCGACATTTGTCGCTGCGGCAGAGAGCGCGGCGCCAACGTCCGCGCGCGCCGATTGGGACAAGCCTGGCGTCTTCCCGGTCGTGCTCAGTGGCGACCTGCCTGTCTGCGCCGAGTGCGGCCAACCGGTGCGACATAAGCCTGATCACATGACGCAGCTCGACGCCGCCACCTTTGCGCCCAAGACCGCGCCGCGCCTCAAATTTCGCGGGCGCGTCGATAGCCTGCACGCCTTTGTGATGTTGGCGGCGTCGATAGCGCGGCGTTACCGCCTGGACGCGCTGGCGCGTCATCTCGACACGCTGGCCGCCTACTGCCGCGAGATCATGAGCGCCGAATACAACGCCCGCCCGGTGGCGCCGTTGGTCATGGCCGGCATGGACGAGGCGCAGCTTCACGCCATCTCGCACTGGCCCGACCGTCACCTGGGCATTGATCATATCGTCCCCGGCGCCGACGACCACGAGATGCTGCACTGGCTCAACGTCGTGCGCACGCAAGCGCGCGAGGTCGAAGTCGTGGCGTTGGAAGCATTCGTGCCGGCGGACCTGGCGCACGCGCTCAACCGACTGTCGTCGGCGGTCTATGTGCTCGAATTGATGTTCAAGGCAGGCAAGCTCGGCTGGACGCTCGACCTGCCCGGCGCACGCACGGAGGCGCGGCGATGAACCCGCACCTGCGCGATCTGCTCGCCCGCACCGACAGCGTAATGGCCGGGCGCAGCAACGGCTGGCAGCCCGACCCCCACCTGGTGACGCCGACCGGGGAATATCGCGGCGCGTTGCAGGTGGGCGTGGATTTGGGCACTGCCTACACGGTGCTGATCGTGCTCGATGAGCGCGGCTGCCCGATCGCTGGCGAGTATCGCTTTGCGCAGATCGTGCGCGATGGGCTGGTGGTCGATTTTGTGGGCGCAGTGGAGTTGCTGCGCACGCTCAAGCAGCGCGTCGAGACAAAGCTGGGTGTGACGCTCACCTCGGCGGCGTCGGCGTATCCGCCCGGCGTGCCGCAAGCCGAGGTGCGCGCTACTGCCAACGTGCTCTACGCCGCCGGGTTGGAATGCACCGGGCTGGTCGATGAGCCGAGCGCCGCCAACCACGTGCTGCAAATTCGCAACGGCGCCATCGTCGATGTCGGCGGCGGCACCACCGGCATTGCCGTCATCAAGGAAGGGCAGGTCGTCTACACTGCCGACGAACCAACCGGCGGCACACATTTCACGCTAGTCGTCGCCGGCGCGCAGGGGATTTCCTTTGAGCAAGCCGAAGCGTTGAAGCAAGACCCGCAGCAACAGAAACGGCTCTTCCCCGTCGTGCGTCCGGTGATGGAGAAAGTGGCAACGATTGTAGAACGCCACATCGCAGGCTGGAACGTCGAGGCGCTGCACCTGGTCGGCGGCGCGTGCGCCTTTCCCGGCATGGATCGCGTGATCCAGGAAGTGACCGGCGTCCCGACGCACCTGCCACCGAACCCGCTCTTTGTGACGCCGTTGGGCATCGCGCTGGAGCATGGAAAGACTTTGGTGAGATGAGGAGATTGGAGATTGGAGATTGGAGATTAGAGATTGGAGATCGAGAGCTCGCCGAGAGAGGCGCCAATCTCTAATCTCCAATCTCTAAAATCTCCTAATCGCCCAATCGCATGTATTACGAGGACTGATTCATGGCTGAAAACAAGTTTCAACTTCGTTGCTACTCGTATCTTGACCGCATGCAACCCCAATACGCGGCTTTCGTCGGCACGATCACCCAGGGCGACCTGCCGACCGAGGGCATGGCGTCGCTCTACATCGAGGTGGCGCCCGGCAACGAGGTCTTCCAGTTGGTGGACATTGCCGTGAAGAGCACCGAAGCGCGACCGGGCGCGCAGATTGTCGAGCGCGAGTTTGGCATGTTCGAAGTGCATTCGCGTTCACAGGCGGAAGTGCTGGAAGCGGGTCGCATTGTGCTGGAGCGGCTAGGGTTGAAGCCGGAAGATCGCCTCAAGCCCGAAATCGCCTCGGTGCAGGTGATCACCAACGTCGATCCCTATCAGGCGCAGCTGCTCAACCGCTTCCGCCGTGGCAGCATGTTGGTGCCCGGCGAGACGATGCTGGTGCTCGAATGTGCGCCGGCGGCGTACATCAACTACGCGTGCAACGAGGCGGAGAAGGGCGCCACAATCAAGCTGCTACACGTCTCCTCCGTTGGGCGCTTTGGTCGCATGTGGATGTCCGGCTCCGAGGCAGAGATTTTGGCGGCGCGCAACGCCGCGGTGCAGGCGATCGAGGCGCTGGAGGGAAGAAAGTAGAGATTGGGAGATTGGGAGATTGGGAGATTAGAGATTGGGAGATATTTGGCTGCTGCACCGGAGTTTGGCATAGCTGAGTCCCTAGTCTCTGAATCTCCTAATCTCTTGATCGCACCTTGCACTACAAACCGCATGACCGCTGTCTAGCCTGCATCAACTTACATTGACTTCCCAACACTCATGCTACAATAGATGTTTGCTTTGGCTTGTGCGAAGCCTGAGCACCGGCAGAGTTGTTTCCGGATGACCCTGGTGGTGAGCGTCGCCAGGAAGACTAAGGAGTCTCATGTTCAAGAAGCTATACTACGCCGTCACCGGCGACCCGAATGAGAAAGTGCTCAAAAAATACCGTCCTGTTGTGGAGCAGATCAACGGGCTGGAAAAGGCGTTTGAGCGCAAGAGCGCCGACGAGCTGCGCGCAATGACGCAGAACTTTCAAGCGCGTATCGCCGAAGCCACCACCGACCTGCGCACATTGCTGGCCGAGGCGGAACAAGAATATCTTGATGTCCTGGGCACCGAAGAACAGAAATTCGCCCGCGTCGAGGTCGACCGCATCAAGAAGGACCTACGCAAGGCCGAGGAAGAGATTCTCTGGGAGATTCTCCCTGAAGCCTTCGCCGCTGTGCGCGAAGCCAGCAAACGCACCACCGGCCTGCGCCACTATGACGTACAGTTGTTGGGTGGCATGGTGCTGCATAGCGGGCGCATCGCCGAGATGAAAACTGGCGAAGGCAAGACGCTGGTCGCCACGCTGCCGCTCTACCTCAACGCGCTCACCGGACGCGGCGCGCACCTGGTCACGCCTAACGACTATCTTTCCAAAGTCGGCCTCCAATTGATGGGGCCGATTTATCACTTACTGGGTTTACGCGCCGCTGTCATCCAGAACAGCGCCGGCAATCCAGACCTGGGCAGTTTCCTGTTTGACCCGGAGTTCCCCAACGCTGACGACCGTTTCCAGTATCTCAAGCCGATCTCGCGCCGTGAGGCTTATCAGGCAGACATCACCTACGGCACCAACAACGAGTATGGCTTCGACTATCTGCGCGACAACATGGCGCAAGACTTGGAGCACACCGTACAGCGTGAGTTGCACTACGCCATCGTCGACGAGGTCGATAATATCCTCATCGATGAGGCGCGCACCCCCTTGATTATCTCCGGCGAGGCACGCGAAAGCTCCAACTATTACGTCCAGTTCGCCGATCTGGCCAAACGCCTCACGCCGGAAAGGCATTATGTCATTAACGAAAAGGAGATGACCGCCACGCTGACCGAAGAAGGCATTGCTTATGTCGAGCGTGTGCTGGGCACCGACAATCTCTACGCCCCCGAACACTTCGACATGCTTCCCTACCTCGACAATGCGTTGCGCGCCGTGGCGCTCTATCGCCGCGACAAGGACTACATCGTGCGCGGCAATGAAGTGATCATCGTCGATGAATTCACCGGGCGGTTGATGGAAGGTCGTCGTTACAGCGAAGGTCTGCACCAGGCCATCGAGGCCAAAGAAGGCGTCAAAGTCCAGAAAGAGTCGATGACGCTGGCGACGATCACCTTCCAGAACTTTTTCCGTATGTACAACAAGCTGGCGGGCATGACCGGCACCGCCAAGACCGAGGAAGAGGAGTTCCAGCGCATCTATGATCTCGAAGTCGTGCAGGTGCCGACCTATAAACCGGTCATCCGCCAGGATTTCGACGATCTTGTCTACCGCACACAGGATGCCAAGTTCAAAGCCGTGCTCAATGACATCAAGGAAAAACACCAGGTGGGCCAGCCCGTGCTTGTCGGCACCGTCGCCATTGAGACGAGCGAGTATGTCAGCAACCTGCTCCGGCGCAATGGCATCCCCCATGAGGTGCTCAACGCCAAGAATCACGAGCGCGAGGCGACAATCATTGCCCAGGCAGGGCGTCCCGGCGCTGTGACCATCGCCACCAACATGGCCGGACGCGGCGTCGATATCTTGCTAGGCGGCAACGCAGAAGGGTTGGCGCGCGAACAACTGCGCAAAGAACAGATCGATCTATCCACAGTCCGTCAGAGCGATTGGAACCGGGCGGTCGATATGCTCAAGCATGGTCAAGACCCGACGACCGTTTTCGCCGATCGTTGGGCGCAGGTGCTGACCGAGCAATGGCACGCCGTCGAACGTGACAAAGAAACTGTGCGGCAGTTGGGCGGATTGCACGTTGTTGGCACGGAACGCCACGAGGCGCGGCGTATCGACAATCAGCTGCGCGGGCGTGCGGGGCGTCTGGGCGACCCTGGCTCCAGCCGCTTTTATCTGAGCCTGGAAGATGAACTGATGCGCAAGTTCGGCGGCGAGCGCATCTCTGGCATCATGGCGCGGCTAGGCGTCGAGGACGACGTGCCGATCGAGGCCGGTCTGGTCAACAAAGCTATCGAGAACGCCCAGACCAAGGTCGAGGGTTACAACTTTGACATCCGCAAACATGTGCTTCGCTACGACGAAGTAGTCAACGAGCAGCGTAACCGCATCTACGATCAACGCCGCCGTATCCTCACCGAGCCGTCGCTGCGGCTTACAGTCGAAGATATGATCGCCGCCGAAGTGCGCGACATCGTGGCCGAATTCACCGCTGGCGAATACGAAGACGAGTGGCAACTCGACGAGCTGGTCAAGGCGTTGCGCGCCTTGACGCACCACCTACCCGCTGCGCTTGGGCCGGAGCGCTGGCACGGCAAGAAACGCAGTGAGATCGAGGCGGACGCCATCGCGTTGGCGCAACAGGCATACGCCGCCAAGGAGGCTGAAATCGGCGAGTCGATCATGCGCAGCGCCGAAAAGCAGATCATGCTGTGGGCTGTGGACAGCCGGTGGGTGCGCCACCTGACCGACCTCGACCGCCTGCGCGAGGGCATCGGGTTGCGCGCGCTGGCGCAACAGGACCCTGTCGTCGCTTACAAACGCGAAGCCTTCGAGATGTACAGCGAAATGATCAACGCCATCCGCAGTGACACCGTGCGAGCAGTCTTCGCTGTACAACTCCAGCGGCAGCAGGCGCAGCAGGCCGCGCCGCCCCCACCCACACCGATCGCCAGAAACATCCGCACCAATCGCGGCGATGGCGCCGGCGACGCCAGGCCACAAACCGTGCGCAAGAGCGGTCAGGAGTTGGGACGCAATGATCCCTGTTGGTGTGGCAGCGGCAAAAAATACAAGAACTGTCATATGAAGAGCGACCAGGCGCAGGGCGCCACGCCGCAGCGCGTGGCGGCGAAGTAGCGGGAGAGATTGGAAGACTTGGCGACTGGGGATTAGCGATTGAGCGAGACGAAGCGATCTCTGTTGACAGTGGAAGATTACCGGCGGCTGCCTGTGGTTTCGGCTAGCCGCCGGTGTATTTATGGCGCGCATCCAAGTCAATTTGGCGATCTTTTTCTGCCAACGACGCCGGGGCCGCACCGTGTGGTGGCATTGATCCATGGCGGCTGCTGGCGCGCCGAGTATGGCCTGGAACCCCTGGGCCAGCTGGCGCTGACGCTGACGAAGCGCGGATTGGCGGTGTGGAGCATCGAGTACCGGCGGTTGGGTGATGGCGGTGGCTGGCCAGAGACTTTCCGCGACGTTGGCGCAGCGCTCGATCATCTACGCACCCTGGCGCGCGACCACGCACTAGACCTGCACCACGTCGTCACGGCTGGACACTCGGCGGGCGGCCATCTGGCGCTTTGGCTGGCTGTGCGAATGAAGTTATCCCCTCAAAGCCCGCTCTACACACCAAATCCACTGCCCGTGCAAGGCGTCGTCTCGATTGCCGGCATCCCTGACCTGGCGACTGCCGCCGTGCAGGAAGTCTGCGGCGCCGCCGTGCGCGAGTTGATTGGCGGGTCGCCCGCCGACGTATCAGCGCGTTACGCCGAGGTCTCGCCCGCTGCGCTGACGCCGCTCGGTGTGCCGCATGTACATATTCATGGGCATGAGGATGCAATCGTGCCGCTGTGGATGGTGCAAGAGTATGCTGCACGGGCGGTGCAAGCCGGAGATCGAACTACGCTAGAAGCATTGCCAGGCGTCGGTCACTTCGAGCTGGTCGATGCGCGCACGGCGGCAGGGCAGCGCGTGGTCGATGTGTGCGTGCAACTCGCTGCGTGAGATTGCTCAATCGCCCCACACGTCGGCAAACTTCTCTTTTTCCTGCAGCTCAATCAACGGGATCGGGGTCGAGAAAGGATATTCTCCTGTGAAGCAGGCGTTGCAGTAGCCGTTCTCGGCTTTAAGCGCGCGCATCAGTCCGCTGATCGACAGAAACGCCAGCGAGTCGGCGCCGATATGCGCGCAAATTTCGTCGATGCTCTTGTTGGCGGCAATGAGTTCATCCTGGGTCGCCATGTCCACGCCCATGAAGCAAGGGAATTTGATCGGCGGGCAGGCGACGCGCACGTGCACCTCTTTGGCGCCGGCGTTGCGCAGCATTCGCACCAGGGGGCCAGAGGTGTTGCCGCGCACGATCGAGTCGTCGATCACCACGATGCGCTTGCCCTTGAGATTCTCCGGCAGCGGGTTGAACTTCATCGCCACGCCCACTTTGCGCAGCTCGTTCGAGGGCTGGATGAAGGTGCGCCCGATGTAGCGGCTCTTGATCAGCCCTTCGCTGTAGGGAATGCCGCTCTTTTGGGCGTAGCCGATGGCGTGCGGCGTGCCGGAGTCGGGCACGGGCACAACGATGTCGGCGTCGGCGGGCGCCTCGCGGGCGAGCTGCTTGCCCAGTTTCTGCCGCGTCTGATGGACGAGTTTGCCGTTGAAGAGGCTGTCCGGACGGGCGAAGTAGATTTGCTCAAAGGTGCAGAAAGCCAGCCGCTGCGGCGGCGCACCCTGCACGATCTCGTAGCCGCTGGCGTCGATGCGCACGATCTCGCCTGGCTGAATCTCCGCTACCATCTCGGCGCCGATGGTGGCGAAGGCGCAACTCTCCGACGCCAGCACGTGCCCGCCGCTCGCCAGCCGCCCCAACACCAGCGGACGCAATCCCCATGGGTCGCGCACGCCATAGATGGCGTTGCGCGTCAAAATCGTCAACGCATACGCGCCCTCGGCGCGCGCCATCACCGTGCGGATGCGCGCCATCCAGTCGCCGCCAGCGCCGGCCAGCATATGCAGGATCACCTCGCTGTCGCTGGAGGTGGATAGCCCGACGCCGCGACTGAGCAATTCCAGGCGCAGTTGCGGCGCGTTGATCAGGTTGCCGTTGTGGGCGATGGCAAGCGGACCGTCGAGCGTCTCGATCACGTAGGGCTGAGTGTTGCGCAGTTTGGGCGCACCGGTCGTGGAGTAACGCGTGTGGCCGATGGCGATGTGCCCGAGCAAGTAACGCAGGTTGTCTTCGTCGAAGACTTGCGCAACCAGCCCCATGCCTTTGTGGACATGCGCCACGCGACCATCGCAGGTGACGATACCGGCCGCTTCCTGCCCGCGATGCTGCAAGGCGTAAAGTCCGAAAAAAGTGTAGCGTGCGGCTTCTATCCCCGGCGCAAAGATGCCGAACACACCGCACTCTTCCTGGAGCTTGTCTTCTGAAATCACAAGAGCCTCCTCTGAGGTCAATTGGCAGAAGCCTCGCTCAACGCTGCGCGAGCCTGCACTACCTTCGCACGTGCGTCTTCTATTGTACCCGCCAATGCGGTCAGATGTCCCATTTTGCGCCCGACGCGCGCTACTTTTTTGCCATACAGATGCAGCTTGACGCCGGGCAACGCCAGCGCCGCCGCCCAGTTTGGTTCACCCTTTTCCCACACGTCGCCAAGCAGATTCGCCATCGCTGCCGGACGCAGCAGTTCGGTCGAACCGAGCGGCAGCCCACAGATGACCCGCGCCTGCTGCTCGAACTGGCTCGTCACCGCCGCCTCGATCGTCAGATGGCCCGAATTGTGCGGGCGCGGCGCCAGCTCGTTGATCAGCAGCCGACCACGCCGGTCGAGGAACATCTCCACGCAGAGCACGCCGACCACATCAAGCTGCGTCAGCACGGCATGCGCCAGTTCCACCGCTTCGGCGGCGACACGCGGCGCGACGTTGGCCGGCGCCATCGACACATCGAGGATATGATCGCGGTGTTCATTCTCGATCACGCCCCAATGTGCAAAGGCGCCGTCCACGCCGCGCGCCGCCACCACCGACACCTCACGCTCGAAGTCGACAAAGCCTTCCAGGATCGCCTCCTGGCGGCTGATGGCGTCCCACGCCGCCAGCGCCTGCGCCGGATCATCGATGCGCGCCTGTCCCTTGCCGTCGTAGCCAAACGCTGCGGTCTTGAGCACAGCCGGCGCGCCGATCTGCTGGATCGCCGCCAGCAGCGCCGCCTCGGTGTCGATCGCAGCAAACGGCGTCACCGGCAGACCGGCGCGGGCAAGAAAACTCTTCTCACGCAGACGCTGCTGCGTCGTGTGCAGCACATGGCCGCCAGGGCGCACCGGCACGCCCTCCTCGGCGGCGACCTGCGCCACCGCCGCCGCCACGTTCTCGAACTCGAAGGTGACGACATCGACCTGGCGCACGAAGTCACGCACGGCGTCCAAGTCTTCGTAGGGAGCGCAGACTTCGCGGTCGGCGATCTGACCGGTGGGCGAATCCTGTTCGGGCGAAAAGGTGTGGATGCGGTAGCCCATCGCCCGCGCCGCCAGCGCCAGCATCCGCCCAAGCTGGCCGCTGCCGAAGACGCCGATGACGGCGGGAGGAAACAACGCGCTATTGCGCTTTAAGATGACTGGCGCTGAGTGCATTGGCGATATCCCCTTCAATTTCGTCTGGGTCTACGCCTGTTGGCGAGAGTCCATACCGGCCAAGCAGAAAAATAAACACCGACCGCGGCACGCCAGCCAGTCGCGCCGCCAGCCCTGTGCTAAGACGGCCTGACTCGTACAGCTTGACAGCAAGCAGCAGGCGCGCCTCTTGGGCAAACTCATCTGGTTTCTGATTGAGCGCCCAGAGCACTTCCTCCGGTGCGTCGATGGTCAGGACATTCAGTCCCATGTCACCGCCTCCCATGGACTCCGCCTTGATACTGACTCAAGACTGTCTATGGAGTATAGCACACCCGCTATTCCAGCGTCTCCGCCATCACCTGCTCGGCGCGGGTGCGGCGAAATTCGCGCAGCTTCTCGCGCAGGTCGGGGCGCGTGGCGGCAAGGATGGCGACGGCATAGAGCGCGGCGTTGATGGCGCCCGCTTTGCCGATCGCCATCGTCGCCACGGGCACGCCCGCCGGCATCTGCACGATCGAGAGCAGCGAATCCAGCCCGTTGAGCGCCCGGCTCTGGATCGGCACGCCGATCACCGGCAGCAGCGTGTGGCCCGCAGTCATGCCGGGCAGGTGCGCAGCGCCGCCGGCGCCGGCGATGATTACCGCCAGCCCGCGCGCCTCGGCTTGCGTGGCGTACTCGACCATCCAATCGGGCGTGCGGTGCGCCGAGACCACGCGACATTCGTGCGGCACGCCGAACTCAGCCAGCATGTCAGCCGCCGCCTTCATCGTTTCCCAGTCCGACTTGCTGCCCATGATCACGCCGACCAGCGGCGTTGTTTCTGCTGTCATCGTTCCAGTCTCCTCACAAGGGATACGAAGAAAGGAACGCGGATGATGCAGATTGAGCGGATCAACGCGGCTGAAAAATCCGCGCAAATCCGCCCGATCCGCGTCATCCGCGTGCTATGCCGCACTCTATTTCTCACGCGAAGCCGCCTGACGATTCCTGCTTGACCAGCGCCTGGTATTCGGGCTTGCGCTCGATGTAGCCTTTGACGAACGGGCAGAGCGGCACGACGTCCAGCGCGTGGTCGCGTGCGTAGTTCAGCCCTGCCTTGACCAGCGCGCCGGCGATGCCGCGCCCTTCCAGCGCTGCCGGCACGCCCGTGTGGGTGAAGATGATCTGGTTGCCGGCGCGCTGATAGTCCAGTTCGGCAAGGTGACCCTCCTGGCTGACCTCGAACCGATTTTGCGCTTCGTTGTGAACGACTTCAACCGCTGTGCTCATTGGATTACCTCTCTTGTCGCGTAGATGAAAAATGGCACGCGGATGACGCGGATCGAGCGGATGGGCGCGGATTCAGAGATACAGAAAAATCCGTGTTGACCCGCCCAATCCGCGTCATCTGCGTGCTATTGCCGTATCGGTTCCATGCGAATTGTGAAATGGCGCAGCACCGGCGCCTGTTCGACGATGCGATAGCCGGGCAGCGCGGCGGCTTGCTCCTTGACGGCGACGATCACCTCGTAGAGATAATCGACGTGGCTCTGCGTATAGACGCGGCGCGGGAACGCCAGCCGCACGAGCTCCATTGCCGCCGGCTTCTCGCTGCCGTCGGGCTGGAGACCAAACATCACCGAGCCGATTTCGACCCCGCGCACGCCGCCGAGCAAGTAGAGCGCATTGCAGAGCGACCACGCCGGATATTGATCGACCGGGATGTGCGGCAGCAGTTCGCGCGCGTCGAGATAGACGGCGTGCCCGCCGGTCGGCTGCACGATGGGCACACCCGCCGCCGTAAGTTTGTCGCCCAGGTAGGCGATGGAGCGGATGCGGTAGCGCAGGTAGTGCTCGTCGAGCGCCTCATAGAGACCGACAGCGATGGCTTCGAGATCGTAGCCCGCCATGCCGCCGTAGGTGGGGAAGCCCTCGGTGAGAATCTCCAGGTTGCGGCACTGCGTCGCCAGCGCGTCATCGTTGAGCGCCAGGAAGCCGCCGATGTTCGCCATGCCATCCTTCTTGGCGCTCATCGTGCAGCCGTCGGCATAGCTGAAGAGTTCGCGGGCGATGTCGATCGGCGCTGTATCGGCGTAGCCCTCCTCGCGACTCTTGATGAACCAGCTATTTTCGGCAAAGCGGCAGGCGTCGATGATCAACGGCAGCCCGTGGCGGTGGGCGACTTCGCTGACCGCGCGCACGTTCGCCATGCTCACCGGCTGCCCACCGCCGGAGTTGTTGGTGACGGTCAGCATCACGCACGGGATGTTCGCCGGCCCGACTTCTTCGATGGTGCGTCGCAGCGCGTCGACATCCATGTTGCCCTTGAAGGGATGGATCAGCCGCGGCTGGCGGCCCTCGGCAATGACCAGGTCGCGCGCCTCAGCCCCGCTGTGCTCGACGTGGGCGCGCGTCGTGTCGAAATGTGTGTTGTTGGGAACCACCTTGCCCGGTCCGCCCAGGACGGTGAACAGAATGTGCTCGGCGGCGCGCCCCTGGTGCGTGGGGATAACGTGCTTGAAGCCGGTGATGTCGCGCACTGCCGCCTCGAAGCGATAAAACGACGTAGCGCCGGCGTAGGATTCGTCGCTGGCGATCATGCCCGCCCACTGCCGCGAGGACATGGCGCCGGTGCCGCTGTCGGTGAGCAGGTCGATCAGCACATCGTTGGCGTGCAGCAGAAAGGGATTGTAGCCGGCGGCTCGCAGCGCGGCCTCACGTTCCGCCAGCGTCGTGAAACGAATAGGCTCCACCGAGCGTACGCGGAAGGGTTCGATAATGGTTTGTGGATGGAATGGTTTCATGCCAGGGCGTCTCGATAGACAGCGCGCACAGCATCCGGCGTCGCAGCAAACTCAATGCGCGCCTGCGCCGCCTGCAACAGCGCCACATCCTCGATCTGGCCAATCTCCGGAACCAGGGCGGCAGCGGTCAGACCGAACTTCAGTTTCAACGCCAGATCAATACCCAATAGCAAACCTTGTCGTAGTCCTTGCTGTAGTCCCTTCTCAAGCCCTTCCTCCATGCCGAGTTGTTCGGCATAACTGATATACGGCATCGTCTGTACTCCTTCCTCCTGCTTAATCGTCCACCACAGTTCCTGATCGAGCGACTTGGGCAGTTGCATCAGCCAATTCGTGAAACGGTAAAGCTGGATCACGTCGCTGCGCCGGTAACCTAGTCGATAGAGACGACGCCTCAGCATTAGCTTCCACGCCTACCGCGCCCGATCATTGTGAGTGGTTGCCTGTGTCTTCAGGTGCGCCAAGACGACGTTTGCAAATGGATCGATGCTTGTTTCCAACTCCGCCCATTTTTCGTTGTAGTCAACCAATTTTATCACAGGAAAGCGGAAGACGCTCCCACACTGCGCCATCGTAGTCATCAGCCATGAAGGGAAATCCGCAACATCGGGTGGTGAGGTGACAGGGAATTGGGGAGGGCAAGCAGGTCGCCGGTGTGAGGGTGCAAGGCAGATTGCGTACGGTGGTAGGCGGCCCGATTATCGCACCATCAGACTGCCTTCGATTCAAATCGAGGCTGATAGCTCAAGTTCACTCAAGTGGACTGAGGGGGCAGTCGGTTTCAGCCAACTTGAGCTATCAGCCGGGAATAGATTCTCCGCCGCCTGTGCGCCAATCCGTCACACCGGCAGACCAACTCACATTACGGCGTCAGTGTCTTGTTCCACCACTGGTGCACGTTCCAATAGAAGCTCCACGGGCCTGGCTCGATACCGGCCCAGCGGTTGTTGTAGCCGGTGTCGCCCACGCCGCCCGAAATAAAGACGTAGGGCACATCATCGTGGATAATCTGCTGAATTTCTTTGTAATAGGGCGCACGCTTCGCCGGGTCACAGCCGGGAACAGAGACGCCTGCTTGCAGCAGCTCGTCGATTTTCGGGTTCTGGTAGCTCACAAAGTTGAAGCCGCTGCCCGGCGTGTCGAAGTCGCTGCGCCAGAAAACATCATCGTTGGGGTCAGAGCCAAGCCCAGTCCAACCGATGATCACCATGTCATAGGTTTGACCCAGCAATTGGTCGACTAGCGTACCGAAGTCAATCGTCTGGAAGTCGATGCTGAAACCGATCTGGTTGAGTTGATCCTGCACCAAGGCGCCCAGGTCTTCGCGCACCTTATTGCCGGCATTTGTCACCAGCGTCAGCTTCAATTCGGCGCCGTCCTTCTCGCGCACACCGTCACCGTTGCTATCGACCCAACCCGCCTCTTCCAGCAACTGTTTGGCGAGTTCCTGGTCGTAGGCGTAGGGTTCGATCGACGGATCGTGCGCCCATTCGACCGCCGGCAGCACGTTGGAGGCGATCTGATAGCCACGCCCCAAGTAGACGCTGTCGATGATCGTCTTGTAATCAAGCGCGTGGGCGATGGCTTTACGCACGTTGATGTCGCTCAGAATCGGGTGAGGGTCTTGCGGGATCGGTTTGCCGTTCTCGTCCTTGCCCGGTTGCGGGTTGGCAGGATTGGCCAGATTCAGACCAATGTAGTCATAGCCGTCGTCATTGGCGCTGTAGACAGTGATATCCGGGTTACCTTCCACGCTGGTGAGTTGCGTCGGTTCGAGGCCGGTGATGTCGATCTCGCCGCTGAGGAGCTGCGCCAGACGGGCGCCAGAGTCGGGCACCACGCGCGTGATCATGCCATCCATGTTGGGCGCGCCTTCCCAGTAGCTTTCGTTGCGCACCATGATGACATTATCATCGCGCGTCCAACTTTGGAAGGTGAAGGGGCCGGCGCTGACCGTCGGCGCCTCGTTGAGCGGGCTGGTCATGATGTCGCTAAAGTCGGCGGCGTACAGGTGGCTCGGCAGCCAACCCAGACCCAGGTCGCCAAAGCCGTCGCACTTGACTTCCTTGAAGGTGACCTTGAGCGTCAGCGGATCGATGACTTCGATGCTGGCGATCTTCTCGATCAGGCTTTTGCGCGGGGTTTCGACCAGATCGCTGGCGATGGCGTCGTAGGTGTACTTGAAGTCGTAGGCATCCACCGGGTCGCCGTCACTCCAGGTTACGCCATCGCGCAGCTTGAAGGTATAGGTCAACCCATCCTCAGAAGCTTCCCAACGCTCAGACATGCTGCCGTCGGTGACATACGCGCCCGATTGAGGATCGACAGCGATCAAGCTGGGAAAGAAAAAGCCGCCGATGCCAGAGCTGCTGCTATCCGACCAGAGAATCGGATTGAGGATCGAAGCGTCGGCGCTGGTCGAGCGTGTGAAGACGCCACCACGCACCTGTCTCTTATACACATCTTTGTTCACTTCTTGTTTTTCAGCATCGGGTCGAGGGCATCGCGCAGCCCATCACCGATGAGATAGAAGGATAGCACCGTCAGAGTAATCAGTACACCCGGCCAGATCAGCAGATGCAGGCCAGTGAACTGCTTTGTCACCGGGTCGCGTAGAAAGACGAAGTCGTTAGCGCGGTAGAGCATGTTGCCCCAGGTCGGCGTCGGCGGCTGCACACCTAGCCCCAGAAAGCTCAGGATCGACTCGGTGAGGATCAGCGCCCCTACATCCACCGCCGTAATCACGACGATAATCGGCAGGCTGTTGGGGATGACGTGGCGCAGCATGATACGAAAATTGCTGGCGCCCACGGCTCGCGCCGCCGTGGTGTACTCCAGCGCACGCACCTTGAAGACGTTGCCGCGCATAAAACGCGCCGTGCCGAACCAGCCGAGAAAGCCGAGAAAGAGCGTCAACGTGAGGGGCGTCGGGCGGAAGATCGAGTTGACGATGATGAGCAGATAAATCTCCGGAATCGTCGTCAGCGTCGAGATGAGCCACATCACGACATCGTCGACGCGCCCGCCAAAATAGCCGGCCACAGCGCCGATGCCCACACCCAGCACCATTGACAGCGCCGCCGCCACCAGGGCAATGCTCAGGCTGACGCGCGCGCCGTAGAGCAGCCGCGCCAACTGATCGCGACCCAACTGGTCGGTGCCCAGCCAATGTGGCACACCACCGGATTGATAGAGCATGGTCGGCGCCGTGATCGGATCGCGGCCAAGCAGCCATTGAAGATAGGGCCAGATGTAGGGCTGCTGGAATTGGTTTGCCGGGTTGGTCTGCGTCGGGCTGACGCCGATCGCCGCCGTGATCATACCCGCACCGAGCGCCAGCAGACCGATGAGCGCAATAAAGCCCAGTGCGACCAGCGTCAACCGGTCGCGGCGCAGGCTGGCAAGCGCCATGCTCCAATACGTTTGCGGCTTGCGAACCAGAACATCGCTGTTCTGTACGCCCTTGAACGTTACGTTTGCTTGTGCCTGATCGACAGCCATGCCTTTCCCGACTCTGCTAGTGGTGCGTGTTGCGTACTGCGTGACGCATGTGCAATCGATCCTGATTCACGCAACCGCGCCACGCACTACTTCAATCAAACCGCACACGGGGATCGACCATTGCGTAGAAAATATCCGACAGTAGATAACCGATGATCGTCAACACAGCAAAAAACATGCCGGCGCCTAACACGACAGGATAATCCTGCTGAAACGCAGCGTTAACTGTGAGCCGCCCCATCCCCGGCCAGGCGAAGATGGTCTCCACCACCACTGCGCCGCCTAGCACGCCCACAACCGCCGGCCCCATCACCGTCATCAGCGGGATAAGAGCATTGCGGAAGGCGTGCACAAACCAAACGTTGCCCGGCGCCAACCCTTTGGCCTGCGCGGTGCGAATATAGTCAGTGTGCAGCACTTCGAGCGTCTCGGTGCGCATGATGCGACTGAAGCCAGCGATGCCGCCAAACGCCAGCACCATTGCCGGCAAGATGATGTGGCGAATGCGATCGGGCAAATTGAACTCCTGGGTGAGCGAAACAGTCTGTCGCCCGCCGGTAGGCAACCAGCCCAGCACAACGGCGAAGACAAAGATCAGCAGCAATGCCATCCAGAAGATCGGCACCGCGCGGAAGATCACGGCGAAGAAGCGCACCAGGTTGTCAAAGAGCGAGCCACGACGCACGGCGCTTAGCACACCCAATGGCACGCCAATCAGCAGCGAGAGCGTCAGGCTAACGACGCCCAACTCAATCGTCGCGGCCATGCGCTCGACGATGCGCTCCCATACCGGTTGCTTGGTGTCGAGACTAGTGCCCAGGTCGCCGCGTAAAATGCCGCCGCCGCTATCGCAGATAGTCATGTCGATGGCGCCGACGTAGCCGCAGGTGTTGCCTGGGGTCGTCATCGTTGCCACCTGATCGCCACGACGCACCGAAAGACCTGTCATCCACACAAAATATTGAACGACAAGGGGTTGATCGAGACCAAGCTGACGACGCAGAATCTGACGCGTTTCTTCGGTCATGCGTGGGTCGCCAAAAGTGCGCATGGCGATTGGGTCGCCGGGCGCGGCGTTGACCAGAATGAAACTGAGGATGCTCACGCCCAGAAGCGTAGGAATTGCCTGTAGCAGTCTGCGAATGATGTAGCGCGTCATACAAATCAAATCATCGCAATGGGGTGGAAATTGCAAGCGTGATGCGCAAAAACATCACGCCTGGATTTACCACATCATGCATCACAATGTACGCATTTCGCATTACGATCTCCGCATTACTCGCGCAAGCGTGGGTCGAGCGCATCGCGTAGCCCATCGCCAAGAAAGTTAAAGGAGAGCACGACCAGCGCCACTGCGATCGCAGGCGCCAGCAATATCCATGGCTGGTTGTTGATGGCGGTCTGTCCTTCAAGCAGCATCGATCCCCAACTGGTGATGAAGATGTCGTTGGGGTCAGTGGAAGGACGCAGCCCCAGCCCCAGGTAACCCAGGATCGCCTCTGTGATGATAGCACCTGGAATCAGGAAAGCCATCGCCACGATGATGACGCCGAGCGAGTTGGGCAGAATGTGACGAAACATGATGCGCGTGTGAGTGGAGCCAACGGCGCGCGACGCCAGCACAAAGTCGCGCTCCTTGAGCGCCAACACCTGGCCGCGCACCAGGCGCGCCACGCCCACCCAGTTCACCAGTGCCAGCGCCACAAAGAGCAGAAACAGGCCATTCAAGAACTGGCCAATCGCCGTCGCACGCAGCGCTGTCATGACGATGATGAAAAAGAGCAGGTCAGGGAAGGCGTACACAATATCAGTGAATCGCATCAACAGGTTGTCGGTGGCGCCGCCCCAATAACCGGAGATTAGCCCCAAGGAAACGCCAACAACCACGATGATCAGCGTGGGGATAAAGCCGACAACCATCGACACGCGCGCGCCATAAATGACGCGACTCAACACATCGCGGCCCAGATTGTCGGTGCCAAGCACAAACTCCGGCGAGCCAGCTTTGCCCGTCGATGATTCTTGAACCCACATCGGCGGGAGAAAACCTTTGCCGCTGTTCAGTTCAAGGGGATTGTGCGGCGCCAGGTGATGGGCAAAGATGGCGACAAACATGAAGAACAGGATGACAATCGCGCCTGCGATGGCCGCCTTGTTGCGTAGGAGGCGCGACCAGGCATCGCGCCAGAGCGAACGCGGCGCACGGTTGAACGCTGCGGACAGATCACCCGGCGTCGTGGCAGCGGATGGGTCAGTCTGAGGCTGGGGCTTGACGGGGGTTTGAGCCTGCGTTTGTGTGCTCGTAGTCATGACCGACGCCTCACTTCACCTTGATACGCGGGTCAAGGAACCCATACATGATGTCTACAGTCAGATTCGCCAGCACGATCAGCACCGCATAGATCAACGTCGTGCCCATAATCATCGAATAGTCGCGATTGCTGATCGCCGTCACGTATTCGCGCCCGCTGCCCGGAAAACCAAACATCGTCTCGATGATGAATGAGCCTGTGATCAATCCCGCCAGCGCCGGCCCCATGATCGTCATCACCGGGATCAGAGCGTTGCGCAGCATGTGCCGGGTGATGATGACGCGTCCCCCCAGCCCCTTGGCGCGCGCCGTGCGAATATAATCCTGCCCCATCACTTCCAGCATGGAGTTGCGCGTCAGACGGGTGATGTAAGCAAAGGTGCCGAAGCCAAGCACAATCGCTGGCACCGACCATGCCGCCGGGTTGCTCCAGTCGCGCTGAATGATCTTCAGGATGTTCAGTTGCCCGGCCAGCACGATAATCAAAAAGATCGCCAGCACAAAACTGGGCACCGAGATGCCAATCGTCGACACAAAAAGCGCCGCATAATCAAAAATGGTGTTGCGTTTCAACGCCGCCAGAATCCCCAACGGAATGCCAGCCACCGCCGCCAGGATGAGCGCCAGCACGCCAAGCCGCATCGAGTAGCCAAAGCGGCTATCCCAGAACGGCTTGCCTTTGGGCGGCTCAAAGAGGATGTCCTGCACATCGCGTCCGCGCTGACGATAGGAGGGACCTAGATCGCCCTGAATGGCGTTGGCGACATAGTTGAAAAATTGACTATCGAACGGGTTGCCGCCCTCAAAGTTAAAAAAGAGCGGTTTGTCCAGCCCAAATTTTCTGTTAAGGGCTTCCTGCGTGGCGGCGTCAACCTGGCGCCGGTTCAGGTCACGATCCCACGGTCCACCAGGCGCCTGGTGCATCAGCGTGAAAGTAATCAGCGCCACCAGCAACAGTACAGGGATCATCCATAAGATGCGACGGAGCAGATACGTGGTCATGGCATTTTGAGTGAATGCAACCTTTTCAACCTGCCTGGAAGTTATTGATGTCTAGATTGTCGCATCATATCGCTTACAATCTTCCCGGAAGCTCCGGAGCTTCCGGGAAGATGAGTCGCCAACCTAGAGGTCAGTAACAGGCTTCCAGACAGGTTGAATCGTCATAGACGATGCAAGTCGGGAGTGACGATCAGCGGTAGGGCGCCCCTCGCATTACTGCCCAGCCGCCTGCGCCGCCGTGTCGATGTCGATCGTCCACGGGGCAATGTCGCCCGGCCAGCCTGAATCCTGCGGGGTCTTCACGATGCCGGACACCCACGGCTTGACCAGATAGGCGTTCACGTTGTTCCACATGAAAGCCACCGGCGCGCCGTCGGTCAACAGACGCTGTGCATCAGCGTAGAGCTGAGCACGCTTCGCCGGGTCAAGCTCGACGTCCGCCTGCTCTAGCAATGCATCCAGGTCGGGGTTGGAGTAGCCGATACGTTCGCCAAAGGCGCCCGTCTTCCAGTAAACGCTCAGCCAGTTCTGCTGGTCCGGATAGTCGGCGCACCAGCCCAGGATGAACATCTGCGGCGCCGTATTGATGTCTTTGGTCAGCGCCGTAAACGTGGTGGATTCGACCGGATCGAGGGCGATATCGACGCCCAGCACATCCTTCCACTTGGCGGCCAGCCACTCCCAGCGCGTCCGGTTGCGCGGGGTGTCGCTAAATGTCGCCGTGATCGCCGGCAGATTCTCCACGCTGCCGTAGCTGGATTCGGCGATGGCCTGCTTGGCGGCTTCTGGATCGAAACCCCAACGATTCTCTTCCGCGTCGTATCCAGGGTATCCTGGCGGAATCCAGGTCAGCGTCGGGCTACCAAGACCGCGCAGCACATCCTTCACCCAGCTCTCGCGGTCGAGTGCATGGGCGAAAGCCTCGCGCACCTTCTGGTCGGTGAAAGGCTCCTTGAGCTGGTGGAACATGACTGCGAAGGTGCAGGAACCGGGATAGATGTTGGCCTCCTGACTCAACTGCGGATCGGCCTGAACAACTTCCAGGTCTTCGGCAGCCAGACCCACGATGTCAAACTCGTTGTTCTTGTAGGCCTCGAAGGCGACGGCGCTATCGGTGATGAAGGCATAGTCAATGCTCACCTTCGGCGTTTCACCCCAGTAATTGGCGTTTGGCGTGTAGAAGGCGCGCACGCCCTGCTCCAGAATTTCCATCACGAACGGGCCGTTGCCGATGTGGTTGGCGGCATCCAGCCACCAGTTCTCGCCGCCAGCGGTAATCAGCTCTTCCTTGGCCGGGAAAGTCACCCATAGCGACGCCACGACATGGAAATAAGGCGCCGGACGTGAGAAGGTCAGCGTCAGCGTGTTACATGCCGTATCATCGTAGCCGGTGCAGGCCGCGCCGTCGGCATGGCTCGCCTTGACGCTTTCCATCACCTGCGTCTGGGCGGCTTCACAGGCGGCTGCGTCATCGCCACAGCCGCGCCATTCTGGGGCGCCCACAATTTCGTCGGTGATTGAGGCATATTCGCCCGCCGTTGCTGGATCGATATTGCGGCGGATCGAATAGGCAAAGCGTTCAGCGTTGAGCGGGGAGCCATCGCTGTAGACCAAGCCATCGCGCAGCGTGAAGGTCAACTGCGTGGCGTCATCGTTGTAAGTCCACGATTCGGCGGCAGCCGGCACCGTCGCCAGGTCGCCATCCTGACGCGTCAAACCTTCATAGACCAACTTGAGATTGGCAATCTCGTTGACAAATGAGCTTTTCTGCGGGTCGAGTACGTCTGGGAAGGTGCCGAGGTTGATGCGCAGCACCTTGTTCACCGCTGCTGCCTCGCTTCCAGCCTCGCCACCGGCCGGCGCAACCGGACCCGCTGCGGGCGCCGTACACGCCGACAGCAGCAGCACGACGATGGCGAGCATCGCCAACAACAAGCCACCTTGTCTGTTCATCGACATCACACATCTCCTTTCATGAGTAACCGTGAGTGATAGAGTGAACGAATGATACAATCACTGACGTTGGTGATGCAATCGATCAGCAAGCGCCAGATGATGCCTGCGTGTTACGTGGTGCGTGTTACGTGGTGCGTGGTGCGTGATACATGTAGTAGGGCGCTAGACATTCACGTAACACGCACCAACCTTTCCTTCACGCCAGCGGCGTGGTGCGCCCGCCTTGTTCCACCAAATGGCAGGCCACAAAATGCCCAGGGCGTTTTTCCTCGAATTTTGGCTCTTCCTGCTTGCAGATGTCTTTGGCGATCGGGCAGCGCGGGTGAAAACGACAACCCGACGGCGGGTTGAGCGGCGACGGCACTTCACCGGTGAGTACGATACGTTCGCGCTTGCGCCGCGGATCGGGCACGGGAATGGCGGACAACAGCGCGCGCGTGTATGGATGCAACGGCTCGCTGAAGAGCTGTTCGCGCGTCGCCGTTTCGACCAGCTTGCCAAGATACATCACGCCGACGCGGTCACTGATGTGCTCGACAACACTCAAGTCGTGGGCGACGAACAGATAGGAGAAGCCGTACTCGCGTTGCAAATCCTTGAGCAGGTTGAGAATCTGCGATTGGATCGACACATCGAGCGCCGAAACCGGTTCGTCGCAAACGATGAAGCGCGGGTTGAGCGCCAGCGCGCGCGCAATACCGATGCGCTGACGCTGTCCACCGGAGAATTCGTGCGGGTAACGATGGGCATGGTAGGGGTTGAGACCCACCTTCGCCAGCATTTCCTGCACGATGGCGTTACGCTGTCTGCGATCCTTCATGCCGTGAATCAGGAGGCTTTCAGCGATGATGTCGCCGACCGGCATGCGCGGGTCAAGCGAAGAATACGGGTCTTGGAAGACGATCTGCATGTTGCGGCGCAAGGCTTTGAGTTCATTGCTGCGCAAGTTGAACACATCCTGACCATCAAAAAAGACCGAGCCGCCATTGGCAGGAATCAACCGCAGGATCGAACGCGAAACCGTCGTCTTGCCGCAGCCCGATTCACCGACCAGGCCAAAGGTCTCGCCCTCCTTGACGGTGAAGCTCACATCATCCACTGCCTTCACCCACGCCGAAATGCGCTGAAAAACGCCCGAACGCACCGGGAAATAGGTTTTCAGGTTTTGGACAACCAACATGTCCTTTTTTTCGATATCGACCTTAATAGCCATGCGCTACTTCCTGACGCCAGACTGGCGCTTGAATTTGGAGGCGACGCCTCTATCTTTGTCGCCCCGACCATGAAAATATCCCCTTACTTCGACCGCCGATAACTCTGATCCTCAAGCTCGACCTCCCGATCGGTGACGCCAAGCTCGGCTCTGCTGTCAACCCAGACGCCCGGTTCGGTGAGCACCTCGTCGCCGCCAAACTGCCAGGTCGCCTTGCCCACGCCGGCCCATTGTTCGGCGGTCTCCGGGTCGCGCATGAAGCAGCGCACCAGATGCCCCGGCCTGGCTTCGACCAGACGCGGTTCACGCTGCGTGCACAGATCGCGCACGTAGGGGCAACGCGGGGCAAACTTGCAGCCGGGAGGCAGGTCGATCAGGTTGGGCACCGAACCAGGGATGACGGCCAGATGCTTCTGCACCAGCCCCAGCACCGGGATCGCAGCCAGCAGCCCCTCGGCGTAGGGATGCAGTTGTTCGTCAAAGAGCGACAATACATCGGTGTACTCGACGATCTGACCGGCGTACATCACGGCGACCTTGTCGCACATCTCGGCGATCACGCCCATGTCATGCGTGATGAGCAGAATCGAGGCGCCGGTCTCGGTGCGCAGGTTGCGCATCAGGTCGAGAATCTGCGCCTGGATTGTCACATCGAGCGCCGTGGTTGGTTCGTCGGCAATCAGCAGTTTGGGCTTGGTCGCCAATGCCATCGCGATCATCACACGCTGCGCCTGCCCGCCGGAGATTTCGTGCGGATAGGCAAGCGCGCGCTTCGCCGGGTCGGGGATGCCGACGATGCGCAGCATCTCCACTGCCCGACGATTCGCCTCTTCTTTGCTGATCTTGGCGTGCGTCAGGATCGCTTCGGCGATCTGGTCGCCGATGCGGAAGACAGGGTTCAGGCAACTCGTCGGCTGCTGGAAGATCATCGAAATCTCGTTGCCGCGAATCTCAAGCAGCCGCTTTTCGCCCAGCTTGGTCAGGTCTTCGTTGCCAAACCAGATTTCACCTTCGACGATCTTGCCCGACGCCGGCAGCAGCCGCATGATCGAGAGCGAAGTGACGCTCTTGCCGCTGCCCGACTCGCCGACCAGCCCCATCACCTGTCCAGGCATGATCGAAAAATCGACGCCGTTGATCGCCTTCACAACGCCGTCTTCAGTGTAAAAGTAAGTCTTCAGCCCTTTCACCTCAAGCAGCGGCTTTTGCTCTGAGTTGGACCCATTCGTGTTTGCCATACCGTTATTGTATCCTAACGTGCAAGTTCGATGTTTAATTCTGCACAGCGCTGCCTGACCTCTGGTTCTGGCGCCAGTGTGATAAAAATGCCAGGTCCGCGACGTTCGAGCAACACATTGGACAACGCGCGCTCGTACGCTCAGCGCCTTTCCACCAGTGCGATGCACGCGCTTTGCAGTTGGAACTGCTCTCTACCGCTTCAATCGCGGATCCAGCGCGTCGCGCAGACCGTCGCCGATAAAGTTGAAGGCAATTGTCACCAGACAGAGCGGAATGCCCGGCACCAGCGGCAGCCAGGGATGCTGGAACATGTAGCTCTGCGCCGTCGAGAGCATGTTGCCCCACGAGGGCGTCGGCTCCTGCACGCCCACGCCCAGAAAGCTCAGCGTCGCTTCGGCGATGACGATGCCGGCGAGACCGAGGCTGGCGTTGACCAGGATCGGCGCAATGCCGTTCGGGATGATGTGGCGAAACATGATGCGTGTGTTCGAGGCGCCCACCGCGCGTAACGCTTCGACAAAATCCTGGTTGCGCAGCGTCAACGCCATGCCGCGCATCAAGCGCGCCGCCCCCGTCCAGCCCAGCAAGATCAGGATGAACATCAAGACGATGACCTTGTTCGCTTCTTGCGGCGGCGCTGCCAGCATCCACGATACAAAACTGGTCACGAACGCGGGCAAAGGCAATTGCGCATCAGTCTTGATCAGGATCGATGCCGTGATCAGTAGAATCGGCAACGTTGGGATGGAAAGCAGAAACTCGACCAGCCGCGAGATGAGGGTGTCGAACCAGCCCCCCATGAAGCCAGCCGTGGCGCCCAGGACGACGCCGAACAACTCCGAGATGACGACCACAATGAAGGCGATCGACAGCGACACGCGCGCACCGTACAACAGGCGAGTAAACAAGTCACGCCCCAAATGATCGACTCCCAACGGGTGTATCTGTCCGGCGCTGCTCATCGTGCCGGGGGGACCCGGGCGCGTAGCAACAGCAATGTCCACAGCGTCGCGCGAGAAGGGCGCAATGTAGGGCGCCAGCAGCGCACCGAGAAACATGATGACGATCACGACGACGCCTGCCACCGCCAGTTTGTGGCGCATGAAGCGGCGCAAGACAATCTGAAACTGGCTTTCCTCTTTGCCCTCACGCGGGATTTTGCTCACAGCGATCGGTTGTGCAGAAGCAGTCATGGGTGCACCTCCTCCTTATGAATACCGGATGCGGGGATCGACGACCGAATAGAGGATGTCGCCCAACAACGTCGCCGCCACGGTGAGAATCGTCGTGACGTAGATAAACGCCAGCGCAATGTTGTAGTCGGAGCGGTTGAGCGCATCATAATAGAGACGCCCCATCCCCGGCCAGGCAAAAACCGTTTCCGTCACGATGGCGCCGGCAAAGAAGAGTGGAATCTGCAGCACAAGGATTGTGATAAAGGGGATCAGCGCGTTGCGCAGCGCGTGCTTGTTGATCACCAGCCGCTCGACTAGCCCCTTAGCGCGCGCCGTACGGACGTAATCCTGGCGTAGCACTTCAAGCATCGACGAGCGCAGGAAACGGCTCCACGCCGCCACACTGACGATCGTCAAGACTGTCACCGGCATCAGCAAGTGCAGGAAGCGATCCAGCGGCGAACCCGGCTGCACTTTTGGTAGCCAACTCGCCACGTCATAAGGGCGCACAGCTTCACGCAACCCGGGTGGCAAGGTCGGCCACCAGGGCCACACCTCCTGGATGCGGCCTGCCAGAATGGTGAAGGTGAGAATAAAGAGCAATCCAAAGAAAAAAGTTGGCATCGACGAGCCGATAAAAGCGGCTGTCGTAAAAGTGTAATCAAATTTCGAATATTGATGCACGGCGCTATAGATACCTAGGGGTATCGCTATGATCAGCGAAAGCGTCAATGACAGAATCTGCAATTCCATTGTCGCCCACAAACGACTTGCCAGCAAGTCCCACACCGGGCGCCCAGCCTGCACCACTGTCGATTGGCCAAAATCTCCAAACAGAATTCCCCGACTGCTCTTGATCGGCGGATGCAACGTGGGCATCTCGGCCAGGTAGACATAGTCTTTGCAACCGCCGCCTTCTTCTGGCGTCGCTTCCAAATAGCATCCCATCGGAACTTCGGCAAACCACTCCTGGCCGTTGATCACGATCGGTCCCTGCGGCCAACCCACCAACCAACGCGTATACCGAACCGGCCAATAGAGATCAAGCTCATATTGCGCGCGGATGCGCGCCTTTTCTTCCGGTGTGATGCGACGCTGCTGCTGCTGCAAACCGGTAAGCGGGCCACCTGGCGCAATGTTGAAGAGAAAAAACATAAAAAGTGAGACAACAAAAACAACGATCAACATCTGAAAGAGGCGCCGAATCAAATAAGCTGTCATGGCAGGGTATTCCGTGAACGAGTTATGCTGTATCTACGCAAACGGGCGGGCAGCGTACTGCAAACCCGCCCGTTTGGTCATCCAGATACCAGTCAGGGGGGGCAGGCTATTCGAGGCAGCCCGCCTCCCTGACAAACGCTCTACTTGGTGAACAGGTTGATGTCGATGTGCTCCCAGGTGGAGCTAGCGGAGATGTCGTACTGCACATTGCCCGTGCTCTCTGCTGCATCGATGACCGTCTGCACTTCGGCGCCTGCACCCAGGTCGAGTCATCCAGATAGTCAACGTCGCCATTGAGAAGCTGAGCAACAGCCTGGTTGGTGTCAGCCACGAAGACGTAGATCACGTTTGGCGTCGCAACCTCGCCATCATAGTACGGATTCGCTTCCAAGACGATGCTCTGGCCCTTGTTCCATTCCTTGATCATGTACGGGCCGTAGGAAAGCGGGCGTTCTGCCACTTCCGGCAGCGTGGCCCACTCAGCGGCTGGCACGTCGGCCAGGACGCGGCCGTCACTCAGCACACGCTGGCTTGGGTAGATGTTGAATGGATAGAGGTGGTAGAGCGGGTACTGATTGCCCGGTAACCACTTGATCGTCATCGCCAGTTCGCTGTCCGAGTAGGTCACATCATTGGCAATGTCGCCGATGCGATCGCACAGATCGTACGTTGTGGCGCCTGAATCCCGGTTGCAGTCGATGTCGACGCCCAGCTTCATGTCGGCGACTGTGCCCGGCGTGCCATCACTCCAGGTGAAGGGTTTGAGCTTGTAGGTGACGGTGAGCTGATTCATCTTCACCGTACCTTCGCCGCTGTATTCAACCTCGTTGCCTTCGCTGTCGATCACCTTGACGCCAGCTGCCAATTCGACCGGGGCGCCGGTAGCATCATAGACCTTGTCGCCAGCCGTCACCTCGACAGGCTCGTTGACCGCCAGACCGCTCTCCAATGTGGAGAGTTCTCCCTGCAGACCAGGCTGGAAGTCATAGTTGTACTGGGAATAGAGCACGCCCACCGCAGCGCGGTCAACTAGGCGCTGGGCTGCCATGCTGGACACCAGATTCCACATGCTGTCTGGTTCCTGCGTCATACCGATGACGATGGTGTCGCCGCCATCCGCCAGCGCCCACTCCTGCAGATTGGTGGTGGCGTATTCGGTGGGATCAGAGCGCACACCGGTCAGGTTCGAGCTCCAGGCTTCCGCCTCGGCGCGCTGGAAGATCGGAATGGACACGACGTCCTTGGCGAATTCTTGCTGCACAATGTGGTAGGCGGCAATCCGCTCGTCGCGCACCAGCGTGTTGTTGGCCTTCACAATGGCGTCGCTGGCGGTCGGATTGCACCAACCCATGTAGTTCTGCCCTTCCCAGTTGTTGGAAGGCAACGGAATCTGGTCACATGCGTAGAGTGAGCGACCAGCCGGATCAGCCTGACCGACCCAGGCGAAGGCGCCCAGCTCGAAGTCGCGGCGGGCCAGACCTGTTGTGTCGCCAAACCACCAGGAGGCCGGCGCATAGGTCGGGATGATCTGGATGCCACAGGCGGCCAGGTTCTGGATCATGACGGCAGACCATGTCTGGCGGAACTGAGCGCTGGTCGTCGTGAACTTGAGCACCAGCGAATCGCCATTGGCATTGGTGCGCACGGGGCCATCGCCCTGCGTCCAGCCGGCTTCCTCAAGCAGCGCTTTGCCCTTCTCAGGGTCGTACATGGGCATGTCGGTGTAGGGGCCACCGTAGGCCCAGTGCGTCTTGGGCAGGAAGCTGTCCATCAGCAGCTCGGAGCCATCTTCGACATAGGGATAGACAGATGCGATCAGGGCATTGCGATCGATGCAGTAGGCCAACGCCTGTCGCACGCGCACATCACTCAGGATCGGGTGTGGTGTGGTGTACTCCTCGGCGCCGCTGCTGGCGGCCTCGCTGCCGGCGGAGGGCGCCGCACCCGGAACTGCAGCAGGGGCGCAGGCACTGACGACGAGCGCCAGAACCATCAGAAGCGCCAGCACTAGAAACTTCTTTGTTTTCATAGTATCTCCTTCTGAAAACAGTGAAACAAATATGATGTACACATCTCGAACGCATCATCGCGTAGATGCGAGAAACGGGGAGATGGTAGCCACAAGATGATTCGCAGCACTGTATTGGTAGTCAACAGTGCTGCGCGTTTGTCTGACGACGAACTACCAAAGCCAGGCTGACTTGCCCGCGCTCACCTCGCGCCATCCTCGTAGAGGAAACACGCCGCATAGTGCCCGCCGCCGTAATCCTTGAAGGGTGGCTCTTCCTGCCGACACCTGTCCATGACCTTCGGGCAACGCGTCGAGAAGTGGCACCCTTTGGGCGGATTGGCCGGGCTGGGCACGTCGCCCTCCAGGATGATGCGCTTGCGCTGGCTCTCAATCACCGGGTCAGGAATCGGCACAGCAGAGAGCAGCGCCTGTGTGTACGGGTGCATCGGCTTGGCGTAGAGTTCGTCGCGCTCGGCCAATTCGACAATCTTGCCTAGATACATGACGGCGATGCGGTCGGAAATATGGCGCACTACCGACAGATCGTGGGCGATGAACAGGTAAGTCAGGCCGAACTCTTCTTGCAAATCTTCCAACAGGTTGATGATCTGCGCCTGAATTGACACATCAAGCGCCGAGATTGGTTCGTCACAGACGATGAACGACGGGTTGACCGCCAGCGCGCGAGCGATGCCAATGCGCTGACGTTGTCCGCCGGAAAATTCGTGCGGGTAGCGATTGATGAAGTAGGGGTTGAGGCCAACGATCTTGAGCAATTCCTGCACGCGATCCTGGCGCTCTTTCTTGGATTTGCCGATGCCGTGTACTTCGAGCGGCTCGCCGACGATGCTGCCAACCGTCATGCGCGGATTGAGTGAGGCGTAAGGGTCCTGGAAGATCATTTGCATGCGGCGGCGCATCTTGCGCAGCTCTTCGCCTTTGGTCTTGGTCAAATCCTGACCCTCAAAGACGACCTCGCCTGCTGTTGGCCGGTAAAGCTGCAAAATCGCACGGCCTGTCGTCGACTTGCCGCAGCCCGACTCGCCCACCAATCCCAATGTCTCGCTACGATAGAGTGAAAAGTTGACGCCGTCCACCGCCTTAATGGCGCCTACCTGACGTTGAAAAATGATGCCTTTCGTGATGGGAAAGTGCATCTGAAGATTGCGCACATCCAGCAAGACCTTCGAATCTGCTTGCCCATTCGAGCTTCCGTTTGCCAGGCTCATGCCACTGTCCCCTCTGTCTCAGCCACCTGCACCGTCACACCTGAGATGTCCACCCAACATGCCGCCTTATGCCCCGGCGAAACTTCCACCAACGTGGGGTTCTCCTGCCAGCATTTTTCCTGCACAAAGGCGCAACGCGGAGCAAACGGACAATGCGTCGGCGGCTCCAGCAAATCGGGCGGCAGACCGTCGATTGGAATCAGGCGTTTCTGGCGCCCTAGATCAAGACGGGGGATCGAGCGCAACAGACCGAGTGTGTAAGGATGACGGGGATGAGCGTAAAGGTCGTTGACGTTGCCTTCTTCCACAATAAAGCCAGAATACATGACCAAAACGCGGTCGGCCATGCCAGCAACGACGCCCAGATCATGCGTAATCCAGATGATCGCCATGCCCAGCTCATCCTGCAAGCGCCGCACCAGATCGACAATTTGCGCCTGGATGGTCACATCCAACGCAGTGGTTGGCTCGTCAGCAATCAACAACTGTGGGTCACAGCTCAGCCCCATTGCGATCATCACGCGCTGGCGCATCCCACCGGAAAATTGGTGTGGGTAATCGTCAAGCCGGGACTCAGCGCCGGGGATGCCCACCATTTCTAGCAACTGCACCGCCCGCTTACGCGCCTGCTCCTTGTTCATGTGCAGGTGCAGCTCTAGCGCCTCAGTAATCTGACGCCCAATCGTCAATACAGGGTTGAGCGACGTCATCGGGTCCTGGAAGATCATGGCGATGCGGTTGCCGCGAATCTCGCGTAGTTCATCTTCCTTCAGCTTCAACAAATCCTGGCCGTCGAAGATGACTTCTCCATCCACAATCTTGCCGGGCGGCTGCGGGATCAAGCGGATGAGCGACATAACGCCCACACTTTTCCCTGAACCAGATTCACCTACAATGGCGACCGTTTCGCCTGTATCAACATGGTAGCTGATCCCGTTCACGGCGTGCACAACGCCATCTTGCGTGAAGAACTGGGTTTTCAGATTCCTCACCTCGAGCAGTTTTGGCATCTAGGTGATCTCCGTCTTATTTGTTGATGATCCGAATCAATGCTGAGTTGAAAGCCCTGAGCAGAAATACGCGATACCCATAATTGCTTGATGGTGCGAGGGTTGAATTTTGTGGGCAAGCGTAACAAAGTTTACTTGTGTTGTCAAACACTCTACAGCGTGAGGGTCTGCTTCATGTCTACTGCCCGGTGGGTCATCGCCCTTGCACCCACACGATCGCCTGATCGTTCACCCACCCGTTCCTTTGATCTGCAGCCAACTGCGCAATTGCGCTATCTGCGCCAGTACGGCGCGTCGACTGGTGCCGCCTTCGACATCGCGGCGCTCGACGCTCTGGTCGAAGTTCCAAATTGTGACGGCGTCCACGTCGAAAGCGCCGTGAAGTTTCTGCAAATCCTCAACAGTCAGCTCCGACAACGGAATCCCCTGCAACTCTGCCATTTGCACCGCGGCGCCCGCAATGTGATGGGACTCGCGGAAAGGCACGCCCTTCCGCACCAGATACTCCGCCAGGTCGGTCGCCAACATCTCCGGGCTGAGTGCAGCGCGCATCGCCGCCGGGTTGACTTGCAATGTCGAGAGCACACCGCACGCAATTTGGAGCGAACCAGCAAGGTTGGTCACTGCGTCGAAGAGCGGCTCCTTATCTTCCTGAAGGTCCTTGTTGTAGGTGCTGGGCAATCCCTTGAGCGTCACGACCAGACCGGTCAGGTGGCCGACCAGTCGTCCTGACTTGCCGCGCAGCAATTCCAGCGCGTCGGGGTTCTTCTTCTGGGGCATCAGGCTACTACCGGTGCTGTAGGCGTCGGCCAGCGTCACAAAGCCAAATTCGCGACTGCTGTACACAATCAGGTCCTCGGCAAAGCGGCTGAGATGCACCATTGCCAGCGTTGCCCAAAAGAGGAACTCAACGATAAAGTCGCGGTCGCTGACGCTGTCCATGCTGTTGCCGGTGATGCCGGCGAAGCCCAGATCAGCCGCCAACCGGGCGCGATCGATGCCAAATGGGTTGCCAGCCAGCGCGCCGCTGCCCAGCGGCATGACGTTGACGCGTGCCGCCACTTCATCCAACCGATCGGCGTCACGCTGCCACGCCCAGACATGACTCAGCAGCCAGTGGCTCCAACGCACGGGCTGCGCAGGCTGAAGATGGGTGTAGCCAGGCATCAGCAGATCGATCTCCTCGGCGGCGCGGTCAAGCGCTACACCGATCAACTGCTGCAGGTGGCTGCGCAGCAGCGCAATCTCGCCGCGCAACCACAGCCGTACATCGGTGGCGATTTGGTCATTGCGGCTGCGCCCGGTATGGAGTTTACCCGCTACCGGGCCAATCAACTCGGTGAGGCGTCGCTCGTTGGCGGTGTGGATGTCTTCGTCGCCTGCCTGAATCACGAACTCGCCCTGCGCCCATTCCTGCGCCACCTGTTCCAGTCCGGCTACGATCTGTTCACCTTCATTGGTAGTCAGCAAGCCAACGCCGACCAACGCACGCGCATACGCTTGACTGCCCCGGATATCCACCTGCCACAGCCGGCGATCAAAAGCAATCGAGGCGTTGAACTCCTCCATCAGCGGATCAGTCTTGCCGGTGAAACGCCCACCCCATAACTTTTTCGTCACACTTCCTCTCCGTTCATTCGTGGTGCGTGTTGCATAGTGCGTGTTGCATAGTGCGTGTTGCGTGGTGAGTGGTGCTTGGCGCACGGTGCACGGTGCTTGGCGCACGGTGCACGGTGCGCACAATCGTTGTCCTCCCACCACACACAACGCGTTCCCCCTCTACCGCACTCGCAAGCGCCGCAGCGACAGGTCACCATAGCGCCACTTCACCCACGCGACGATTGCAACCATCCCCGCAACCGTCGCCAGGATACCTAACAGCCCCGCTTCTGGACCAAAGGCGCCGCCTGTCCACACCAGCGGGCCGCGATCTTGAATAGCGACCAACGTTGTGCCGTACTGCATTTTGCCACTGACGGGAAAGCCATAGAAATTGCCCTGCACCAGATTCCAGGTCAGATGCAGTCCTATCGGCAGCGCTAATTCGCCGGTCAGCACAAAACCGAGGCCAAACATGAAGCCCATCAGCGTGAGATTGGTGATGCTGACCCAAGTGACATGTGGGTTGAAGATGTGCAGCAAACCAAAAATAATCGACGAGATGATCCACGCAGTAAAGACCGCCGTTACGTAGCCCAACGGGGACAGCCCTTCGATCAGGTTGACAATTTGATTGCCGCGCGTCAGCAGTTCTTCAGCTATCGCCACCACCAGGTACAAGACAAACGGCGCCAGAAATGCCAGACCAAACGCCATGTCCGGCGGATCAGTGCGCCAGGTCGCTACGACAGAGACCCACCCTGCCAACCAGGCAATCAGAAAAACCAGCGCCATTAACGCCGTGCCCAACAGCAATCCAAAGCCAAAGTCCAGCCACCACGCCGCCGAAAAGTGAAAACCATAATCGGCCAGCGGACGCCGGTCGATGATGTGCGCTGTCCACCAGGCCATCAACAAAATGACTCCTAGTCTCACCAAATTCAGCGCCACACTTTGCCACCACGACCACAGCGGTGAATCAAAACGGAGCAACGTCCGCTCTAGCACGCTGTGCACAACGGCTGGACCAAAGCCCCACAACAAAAAGAAGATGGCCACTCGATAGCCCGCACGCAAACGGTGATCGGTGGCAAAGAATAAAGTCCTGAACGAAAAGTCACCCACAGGGGCCTCACGCATGAGTTCATTGTGCTGAACCACCAAGCCGGTATTGTACCCGACGCCAGATGCTTTCCCAACCTCGGTGACAGCCTGCCTGAATTTTCTGCACATTCCAACAATGACAGTACAATGGCGACGACTGTGGATATCGATGTTCATCAGGTGGAAAGATGACCACATCAACACCCGACCCTAACGCACGCGCTGAGACATATCGTCGCACCCGGCAAGGCGATGACGAGATAACGCCTCAACGCGCACCACAGCGGACGCCGGAGCAATGGCGCGACCTGATCAGCCAGCGCATCGAAGACGCCATGCACGCAGGGCTGTTCGACAATCTGCGCAACAAGGGTAAACCGCTTGACCCTGCACCCGAACCGCACGTGCCGCCCGACATGCAGATGGCAAACTCGCTGCTCAAAAACAACGACTTGACGCCCGCCTGGATCGCCGACCGCAACGCCATGCTCGCCGAGATCGAGCGTTTTCGCACCAGGCTCCGAAAGATCGTCATGGAATTTCAAGCACAGCGAGAGAGTGCACGCTCGGCGGTGGCGCAGGCTGCGCTCGAACAACGCTGGCAGACGCAACTAACGACCTGGCAGGAAGAAATCCGCCTCCTCAATCGCCGCATCGAACTGCAGAATTTTAAGCAGCCGGTGACATTCCTGGAGATCGTGAAGTTGCGCCTGGCGGATGAGATCAAGCGCGCCGGTGGATAATCTTCATCGTTCGATTATTCCATAACCGCTATCATTCCGTCACCACTATCGTTTGGGTGTACGGCTTCACCATCGGCGTCGTCTGCTCCACATTGAAGACAGTGACATTGTACTCACCTGCAGCCAGCGGTGCATCCGGCGTGAAGGTGAAAGTGCTGCCGGATGTCTGCTGTACAATGCCTGGAACCGGCGCTCCTGCTGCAGTTGCCACCGAGATCACCTGCGTCGCATCGCCGCCAATCGGCGTCACTAGGATGCTGAATGTCGCCACGATCGCTTCAGGCGTCGCTGTGATCGCCTTCACCAGCGGATCGCGCCACGTTTGAATCGCCCGGTGATCGTCCGGCCCCTCGCCGCCCCAATCGGTCGCAGTGTCTTCGACCAGCATCGTGCCATCTGGCCCCTTGACCACCGTCAGGCTGCGATTGCCAAAGCCGCTGATCGTCCCCCATTGCTCGACCGTCTCCCAACTACCGCGTGTGTACTTATATTGAAGTTGTGTGCCTTCCTTGAGCGTGGCGGTGAACTCCCACACTCCTTCCTCGCCTGGCGTCATCGGCGTCAGGCTGGGATTGTACGGCGCCAGGAATGCATCGACGTTGTCGCCGGCAATGAAGATCGTGTCCTCGGCGGGCGTCTCCGCCGGTACGCGGACGCGCCAGGTCACATCCACCATGCTCAACTCCGCCGTCAGTGTGATCGGCGCCGACGGCGCCGACACGTTGAATGCAGTGTCCACTGACGCCACCGTGTAGATGTAGGTGTGGCCGCTTGTCACTGTCGTGTCGGTGAAGACAGTTGTGATCTTGGGAACGTCGACGCGCACTGCGCAGCTCTCCTCGCTGGCGGTCACATCGGTGCGGCAGATGCGGAAGGCGTGCAGGTCGCCCCCACGCGAGGCGCGGATGCCAATGGCGATCAGGCCGGCATTGCGCGCCACTTCGTCAAGTCGGAAAGGCGGTTTGGGCGCCTCCGTGTCGGGATTGGCGACCACCGTCAGCCTGCCGACGTTCTCGCTCTCCGCCCAGTCGCGGCCTCCAGTGGTGGAGGCGCGCCACTTGAAACCATACTCGCCCACCGCATCGGGCAGGAGCCGCGCTGCATACACATCGCCGCCGCCCTGGTTGTCGGTCACATACTCGCCATCCACCCACGTGAAGGCGTTGCTCCCCGTTGGCGCCCACCCCGCCTGCACGATCGCGCCACGCGCCTTGCCGGCAATCTCAGTCAGACCAGGAACGAAGACCGCCGCGCGCGTTGGCGGCGACGGCTCCACGGCGCTGAGCGTGTGCTGGAGCGTCAGCGGCTCCTCAACGATGATCGACTGCACAACCGCGTGTGGCGTGGCGGCGACGGCCTCCGTGGCGGGACTGCGCAGCCCATTGTACCCAATGGCAGCCACGCGATAGTAGTATGTGGCGCCATTCGCCAGACCTTCGTCGGTAAATTCGAATGTCACGTCGGCGCCAGGTAGGATCGCCACTTCCTGAAAACCGCCATTGACTCGCGAACGCAAGACTGCATACTGTGCAGCCGTATCATCACCCTGAAGCGTGAGCGTAACATTGCCGTTGCCCTCAGCAACGGCAACGATCTCCGGCATGGTGGGCGTGGTAAAGTCGACATCTTCCTCAGTCACCCACAGTTGATAGCCCATCGCAGGCACGGTGAAAGCGACATTACCCAGAGCACCCACCGTCAGTGTTGCGTCACCGAAGGGGTCTGTCAATGTGGCGTCCCAGGGTAGATAGCCCGACGCGTCAAAGCTGACCGCCCGCTCCTGGTCGCTGCGGTTGACGGCAATGATGGCGGCGCCGCTGGCGTCCTTGCGCCCATAGACGATCAACCCGGCGTCATCGAGCAGCAGCGTGTCCCAGGCGCCGGTGCGCAGGAAGCTGTATTGCTGGCGCAATTGGCCAAGCCGCTGATAGTGGGCGAGCAGCGTCGTGTCTTGTTGGCGCCACGCAGGCAGATCGTCGTAGCCCTCAGCATCAGGCCAGGGATAGGGTTGGCGATTGTAGGGATCGTCGCGCGGGCCATCGCTGCCAAAGCCGACCAGCCCCACCTCGTCGCCGTAGTAAATCGTCGGGGCGCCAGGCAGCGTAAATTGCAGCACCGCCGCCAGCGCCAGCCGGGAGCGACCATCGACAAAGTCGTTGACGGGCGCCTGCGCAGCAAAGTCGATGCCGTCATGATCAAGCACGCGCACGGCGCGGTTGACATCATGCGAAGAGAGCAGGTTCATTGCTGTGGCAAAGGCTGCGGGCGGATAATCCTCCTGCAGGGCGCGCAGTGCAGCCTCGAACTCGGTGGCGGTCAGTGGGGCTACGCTGCCGTCGTTGTCGTCGAAGGCGCTGTCGCGCAAGAAGCCGAGCACAGCCAGCCGGAAGCGATAGTTCATCGTTGAGTCGAATTCGTCGCCCAGCACGCGCAGTCGCGCCTGATCCTCCGGCCACGTCTCGGAGATCAGCAAGGCGTCCGGATGCGCTGCCTTGACCGCCTGACGCATCAGCTCGAAGAAATGCGGATTGATGTTCACCACATCCGGCACGACGTCGATGCGCCAGCCTGCGACGCCCGGCGTCTCCAGCCACTTCAACGCGATGCCTTCCTCGCCCAGCCAGTTGTCGATGACCGCTTCGTTGCCGGTGTCGAGCTGCGGCAGCGTCGCCACGTTGAACCAACCGCGATAGTTGACGTCACCTGCACACGCACCTGTCCCTGCCGGACGCGCCGGATCGAAGAAGTACCAGCTGCGATAGGGGCTTTCCTCGCTCTCGCATGCGCCCTCGGTGTCATGGCGTGCATACTTGTCGAAAAAGGGGCTGTCGCTGGAGGAATGGTTCGGGACGCCATCCAGGATCAAGTTCATTCCACGTGCGGCAACCTCGGCGGCGAAGCTCTGAAACAACTCATTGCTGGCGTCGAAATCGCCCGCTATAGCCAGGTTGTCATCGACCTGGCGGTAGTTGCGACCATCGTACTTGTGGTTGGAGGGCGAATCGAAGATCGGGTTGAAGTAGATCGTCGTCACGCCTAATTCCTGGAGATAATCTAATTCCTGTTGCACACCCCGCAGATCACCACCATAAAAAGTGCAGCCATATGTGCCCGCCCACGGATTGCGCCCAGGGTCATTCGGTTCCGGGTCGGGCACGATGGTGTTCCACGGCGACACCGGTCGCGCCAAGCCGTCGCACTCTTCTGGATAGAACCAATCTGTGGTGGTGGGGTTATTGGCAGGGTCGCCGTCGCGGAAGCGATCCGGAAAAATCTGGTAGATCGTGGCGTTTTTCGCCCATTCCGGCGCGTCGAAGGTCGGATCGTAGACGTAGATGTTCCAGCCCAAATCGCCAGAGGGCAGCTCATTGTAGCTCTGACCGATCCCGCCATCGCGGCGATCATCGTCGGCGACATAGACGACGCCATCGCCATCGCTCACGCTGAAGCCGTAGGTTAGCACGTCAAGCGCACTGCCTGTGTTGATGGTTGTCTCCCACCACGTGTAACGCTCATCAGCAGCGACAGTTTGCAGCGGTGTATAGCGGATGACGCCATCACTAACTTTGCCCCACAAGAGCGTCACCTGTTCGACATCGTTGGCGGCAGTGCGCAGCCGCAAAGTCACGTCGGTGTTGGTTGGCTGCGCGCCAAAGGGCGTGCGATAGAGGTCGCTGCGGCTATCGTGGCGCAGCGCTGGCCGGTAGATCACGCCGTCGCCTGTGAAGGTTTGCGGTGCAGGCACGGGGCCTCCTGGTGCGTCAATGCTGACGCTGATTTCCCCGTGAGTGCGGTCGTAGGAGAACGTGACGTCACCGCCGTCGTCTGGCGCCGTGAAGGCAATATTCGGGCCATCCGGCTGACCGTTTGCTCCGTAATTCTCTGCCCACGTCCCGTCGATGGCAACCTTGAACTCGTAGTCACCGCCGGGCAGGGTGACAGTGAGCGTCCATACCCCATCGCCATCGGGATCGTTGCCCTGCACCGTGGGATCAGCCGGCTCCCAATCCGCGCCGCGCAGGAGGGACGCGTAATTACCGGGGAAGGAAACTGTGCGCGGCGATGCGCCTGGCTCCGGCGCCGGCGGCGAGGCGGTGGGCAAGTGATCGGGATCCACTGGCTGTAAATAGACCTGCGGTGAGCCAGAAACAATCCACACCTCCCGGCCCATCGCCAACTTGAGAAACTGATCTGGACCAGGGTCTTTGGCGTCGCCGTTGTGGATAATGAACCCCAGCTCATCAGCGTCAGCGCGCAAGGGCACTTCCCACAAGACGCCGAAATCGTCGCTACCTGCAGGCGCCAACGGCGCCGTCCACAGCGTCTCCTGTGCAGCGGCGCCCCACACATGCAGTCCCCAGCCTTCGTAGGCGCCATCAGGACGATGATAATGAATGGTGGCGGTGTCTTGCGCCAGGACAGGCGGGGCCGCCGGCAACAGTAACGCAGCTATCAGGATGAAGCTAAAGAGGATACGGGGCAAGTTGCTGAGCAAGTGCATGGTGACTCCTTTCGGTCAGGGGGTGCTTTATTCCCGTGCTGACGCCAATGCCGGCATCCGCGCCGCCCAGGGTTGCGCCTGCTCCAGTTGCGCGGCCAGGCGGAACAGGGTCGCCTCGTCGCCAAAACGGCCAACGAAGTGCATCCCAACAGGTAGTCCACTCTCTGTCCAGTAGAGAGGAACCGACATCGCCGGCTGCCCGGTGATGTTGAAGGGCGTCAGATAGCGGACATAGCTGAACGTTTTGAGTGCAATTGGGCGCACCAGATCGAGGGCAGTGAGGAGCTTGCCTGCGCGCAACGTGGCGATTGCCCTGAGCAGACGCTGCTCTGCAGGCGTAGGCTGCAAGGCGCCGATGGTGACCGGTGGTGTTGGCAACGTTGGCGTGAGCAGTACATCGTACTCGGTGAAGAAGGCGCCGATGGCGCGGGCGGTCATGCCAAAGATACGTGTGGCGTGCACATAGTCGGCGGCAGTGAAGGCATTGCCCAGCAAGCCAATGACCCAGGTCAACAGCTCGAAGTCGCTGCGCGTCGGACGCTTGCCGACCAATGCGGCCGCGTCACGAATGTCGTTGCGCGTTTGCCCCGCAATCATCGTCAAAAACGCCATCGCCAGTTCGCCATAATCATACTGCGGCGCGGCTTCGACAATCTCGTGTCCCAGCGCGCGCAGCAGCCCAATTGTTGCTTCCACACCGTGCACCACCTCTGGAGCAGGCGGCGGATCATCGACGCCAATGAGGGCGCGCGTGGTGAAGGCGATGCGCAGACGGCCAGGATCGCTGCCCACTTCGGCAAGAAAGGGGCGGCTCTGCGGCGGCGCGGCATAGGGTGCGCCAGCATCAGCGCCAGCGGTGGCATCGAGCAGCGCTGCGCTATCGCGCACAGAGCGTGTAAGCACGTGCTCAACTGCGCACCCTTCCCACAGTTCCCAGTAGGCCGGTCCGGTCGGCATGCGCCCTCGCGTCGGCTTGAGGCCAAAGACGCCGTTCACAGAAGAGGGCACACGGATCGACCCCCCGCCGTCGCCGCCGCTAGCGATCGGCGTCAGGCGCGCCGCCACCGCCGCGCCCGACCCGCCGCTGGAGCCGCCCGCCGTGCGTGTGAGATCATAGGGATTGCGCGTTGGACCGAAGAGCGCTGGTTCGGTGTAGGGCTGCAAGCCGAACTCCGGGGTGTTGGTCTTGCCGAGCACAATCAGACCGGCGGCCTTCCAGCGTCGCACCAGTTCGCTATCGACTGACGGCGCCCAGTGTTTCAGCAACCGCGTGCCGGACGCCATCGGCGCGCCGGCCACCATCGCCAACAGGTCTTTGACCAGAAAGGGCACACCGCGCAACGGGCCATCGGGCAGGCTGCCTTGCGCCGCCTGGCGCGCCTGGTTGAACATCGGATGGATGACAGCGTTGATCTGCGGGTTACGCGCTTCGACGCGAGCAATGGCAGCCTCGACCAGTTCCAGGGGTGAGATTTGGCGAGTGCGCACCAGTTCGGCCAGGCCGAGGGCGTCGTACTGTTCATATTCAGGAAAAGGCAGCATACTCGCTCCTTCCAGGTGTGCGGCGTCAATCTCGGCTTGGGGCGCAACTCAGTTTGCCAGCAACGCGGTCGCCAATTCCGCCCACTCGGCATCCAGCGCACCGGTGGCGACGGGCTTGCCGGCGCGGCGATACCAGTAGGCGGCGTTGCCCAGATCGCCCTCGACGCGGTGCAAATAGGCGTGCACCCAGTCAAGCGCCGAGCCGCCCGGCTGCGTAATCTCGTGGGCGCGCTCCCAGTCGCCTTTGGCGGCATACCAGAGCGCCTGCAGCGCCGGGCTGAGGCCGGCCGGCGGAGTGGGCTGGCTGAGCGATGCTTGAAATTCGGATAACTGCATCATTTCCTCACTCGAACTCAGGAAGCGGGGATGGGTTGGAAATCGTGCTGTTTCTCCTCAGTTGCGCCAGGCTGTGAGCGCCAGCAACAGCCAGCCGACGATAAAGGCGACGCCGCCGATCGGCGTGATCGCTCCCAGCCAACGCAGGCCAGTGAAGGCCATCACAAAAAGACTGCCCGAAAAGAAGACAACGCCAATGATGAAGAGCCAGCCTGCCCAGAGTGGCAGACTGCTGGCGGGCCACTTGCTCATTGCCCAGGCGACAGCAAAGAGCGCCAGCACATGATAGAACATGTAGTTGACGCCGGTCTGGTAGTTGGCGAGCAGACTGTCCTCGATGCGCCCGCGCAGGGCGTGCGCGCCAAATGCACCGAGCGCAACGGATAGACTGCCGAGCAGAGATGCGATGATGAAGAAAGTGCGTTCCATAGCATGAGATTGAGTGATTGTGAGATTGGTTTAACGCCTTCGCGATTCACAGCGTTTGCGTATTATAGCTGTGCCTGAAAGCCTGCCCAAAGATTGGGTGAAGTCCAGGCGGGCAACAGCGGCGTCGCTACAGCTTCAGCCTACTGATCCGCCCCTGCTCCACAGCGGCGGCGCCCAGGCGACCGCATGCGTTGATGACTGCGCCCAGCCCGGCAAAACGCGCATCCTGAGTGGCGCCGCGACGGTAGCGGGCGTAAATCTGCTGCACGATGACAGCGATCTTAAAGACGCCGTAGAGATAGTAGAAGAGCGGCTCGCCCACAGCGCGCCCGCTGGCGGAAGCGTAACGCTCCACCACCGCCTGTCGGGTGAGGTTGCCCGGTGCAGCGGTCAGGCCTAGCATGGCTTGCAGCGCCGGCGGGTCGCCCGGTTCAATCCAGTAGCCAAGCGTCGTGCCCAGGTCGAGCAATGGGTCGCCGATGGTGCACATTTCCCAATCCAGCACGGCGATGATCTCGGTCAAATCTTGTGGATTCAGCATCAGGTTGTCGAACTTGTAGTCATTGTGGATCAGCGCAACGCCAGACTCTGCAGGCTGATGCGTCGTCAACCAATGAATCAGCGCCTCGATCGTCGCCAAATCGTCGGTTTGGGCGGCGCGGTAGCGCTTGATCCAACCGTCAATCTGGCGGGCGACATAGCCTTGCGGGCGACCCAAGTCGCCCAACCCGGCGGCAGCATAATCAATGGCATGGATGTGAGCCAGGTTGTCGATAGCTGCGCGGCCGATGGCTGCCATCAATGGCGGCGTCAGGCCAAGCGCTGCTGGCGCCTGCCCACGCAGAATGACGCCGTGCAGTCGCGCCATGACATAGAAAGGTGCACCAATTACCGTCAGATCGTCACAGTAGAGCAGCGGGCGTGGGACTTTGGGATAGACGCTGTGCAGGGCGCGCAGCACGCGGTATTCGCGCCCCATATCGTGCGCCGATTTGATGGCGGCGCCAAAGGGCGGCCTGCGCAACACCAATTCTTGTGAACCCAACCGCAGCAGATAGGTAAGATTGGAAAAACCGCCAGGAAATTGCGCCACAGCCAACGGGCCGGTGGCGCCCGGCAGGTTTGTCAGCAGATAATGCGCCAGTTTCGCGCTATCCAACTCTTCACCCAGACGCACCGGCGCCGCTTGATCGACATTCTGCATATGCAGCCACCTTGAAGATGAGGAAAAACGAGACTTGTAGTATCGTACCGGAAATCAGCATTCCAGCATAACATCGTTCAGTGGGAGACAATGGAATTGCAACTTCCGATAACGGTCGTGCAAGGGGCCAACTTCTGCTGTCGCCATTTTCACAGGGCGATGTCCACCTCTGCTATGGCAGCGAGAAACGATTATGCCAAAATTCTTCGGGAAAATCACCGGATGGGGCGCTTATGCTCCACCGCGCATCATCACCAATCACGAACTCGAAGCCACCCTCGACACCAGCCACGAATGGATCATCCAGCGCACCGGCATTCATCAGCGACATGTCGCCGGCCCGGATGAGACTACTTCCACGATGGCGGTCAAGGCAAGCTGGTCGGCGCTGGCAAAGGCCAATCTGCCTGCAACTGCGCTCGACCTGATCCTGATTGCGACCTCGTCGCCCGACTACTTCACACCGCCGGTGTCGAGCATGGTGCAGGCGGCGCTAGGGGCGCACAACACGCCGGCAATGACCATCGTCACCGGCTGCACCGGTTTTGTCTACGCCCTGGTGACGGCGGAGCAGTTCATTGCCACCGGCGCATACCGCAACATCTTGGTCGTGGGCGTCGAGCTGCTGAGCCGCTTCGTGGATTGGGAAGATCGTTCGACCAGTGTGCTCTTTGGTGATGCAGCCGGCGCCGTCGTGGTGCAGGCAACGGAGGCGGTGTGTGGCGTGCAAGGCTACCAGCTTGGTTCAGATGGCAGCAACTATCAGCACATTATCATGCCATCAGGCGGTTCGGCGCGCCCCTTTAGTGTCGATGTACTCCACGAAGGCAGCCACTACTTGCAAATGAATGGTCGCGAGGTCTTCAAGTTTGCCACACGCATCTTTGCGCCGGCCAGCGCAAAGGCATTGGCAATGGCGGGCAAAACGATGGCGGACATCGATTGGATCATTCCCCATCAAGCTAATCTGCGCATCATCCAGGCGGCGGCAAAGGACATGGGGTTGCCGCTGGAACGCTTCATCATCAACATCGATCGTTACGCCAATACGTCGGCGGCGTCGATCCCGCTGGCGCTAGCAGAAAACATCGAGTGCGGACGCATCAAGCTGACCGACACACTGCTACTCGTTTCCTTTGGCGCGGGGATGACCTGGGCTGCAGCAGTGGTGCAGATACAGCCCAAAGCATCATTTTGAGGAGGTGCAACAATATCTCTACTGTGCTGCCTGTGAGGAGCAGGGACGGCAGACAGTCGCCACGTACATCTGTCATGATTGCACCGACCGCAAGCAGCAGACCGTGGCACTCTGCGATGACTGCCTCTGCCATCACGACGAAGACCACTACACCGGAGCGATCGTCTATTGATCCTCAGCGCCATGTCACGCCGGAGGCGATGACCTACTTGACATATGCCCGTCTACAGCAAGGCGCTAACCCGCTGCACAATCTCCGCCAGTGTGTCTGCATCTGGCTCGGCTATCTGCCCAGGGACGCCGCACGCCAGAAACTGCGCCGGCGTCTGATCCACCTCGCTGTCATCCCAATCGCACAGGCAGCCGGCATTGGCGAACCAGCGCAGTTTGTGCGTCTCCTCATCCACAGACAGACCGTAGACTTCCCCATCTGTTGACCACATCCAGGCCAGTGGTTTTGTGATGTCCATATCTTCTCTTACAGCTTGTAACCAAAGCGCCGTAACAAGGCTTTGCGTGCGGCAATTTCCTCTGCACCCTCCAGCCCCCGGCTCTTCATGCCGTCGATCACGCCCAGAATACCGCGTCCCTGCTCTGTTTCAGCAATGATGACCTCGGTGGGGTTGGCTGTGGCGCAAAAAATGCGGCAGACTTCCGGCACGCTCTGCAGCGTCTTGAGCACGTTGACCGGATAGAAACCCGACCCCAGAAAGACAATAAAGCTGTGTCCACAGGCCAACGCCAACGCGTTCTGCTGCGCCAGTGCGATCATGGCGTCATCTGTGCCCGACCAGCGCACCAGCGCCGGCCCCGATGCCTCGCAGAAGGCAAGCCCGAACTTGATGCCTGGCACAGCCGTCACCAACGCCTCGTGAACGTCCTCGACGGTCTTGATAAAGTGACTCTGGCCGAGGATAAAGTTGATCTCCTCAGGCTTCTCAATGCGCACGGTGGTCAGTTGCATGGCGGCAAACTCCTTTCAGTGATCTTGCAGTGATCAGGATAACAGCCTGTGTGTGCAGTATAGCACGCGTGCGATCGGCGCCAATCCCCCCATTCATGCTACAATCTGGAGGTTGCCGTCATGCAACGCGACGGCGGAGGATTTTACTCGTTCATCACGACAGGGAATAGTTCTATGTCCATCCATTTTGGCACCGACGGCTGGCGCGCCGTCATCAGCGAAGAATTCACCTTCGAGAATGTTCGCAAAGTGGCGCAAGCCATCGCCGAAAAAACGCTGGCCGACTATGCCGCCCAGTCACGCACCAACGGGGCTGCGCCACACCCGCACCCCTCCCTGGTGGTTGGCTTCGACACCCGCTTCCTCAGCGATCGCTACGCCATGGCCGTTGCCGAAGTGTTGGCCGCCAATGGCATCCACGTATGGTTGACCATCGGTGACTCGCCCACGCCTGTCACCAGCCACGCCATCGTCGACAAACACGCCGACGGCGGCGTGATGATCACGGCCAGCCATAACCCGCCGCGCTACAACGGCATCAAGCTCAAGGCAGCCTTTGGCGGCTCGGCCAGCCCGGCGGCGTGCAAAGAAGTGGAGCGGCGCATCCTGGCGGCGCATGGTGCGCCGCCGCAGCGCCTCGACTTCGAAGACGCGCTCACGCAGGGATTGATCACTCGCTTCGACCCCTTCCCTGCCTACGCAACGCATGTGCGCACGCTGGTCAATTTTGACGCCATCGCCGCCGCCAATCTTTCCGTCGCCGTCGACGCTATGTATGGCGCCGGTCGGCTCTACCTGGCGCGGCTACTGCGCGAGGCAGGTTGTCAGGTGCACGAACTGCGCAACGAGATGAACCCTGGCTTTAACGGCATCCATCCAGAACCAATCGCTCGCCACCTGGAGCCGCTCATCGAGACAATGCGCACCGGCGACTATCATCTCGGCCTGGCGACCGACGGCGACGCCGACCGCATTGGCGCCGTCGATGTCACCGGTCAGTTTGTCGATCCACACTGCATCATGGCGCTCGTGCTGGAACATCTGGTGAGTCAGCGTAACCTGCGCGGCAGCGTCGTCAAAACTGTCAGCACCACGCAGATGCTCAATCGGCTGGCAGCGCGCTACGGATTGAATATTTACGAAACACCGGTTGGCTTCAACCACATCACCGACCACATGCTGCGCGAGCCGGTGCTGATCGGGGGCGAAGAAAGCGGGGGCATCAGCGTGCTGGGTCACATTCCCGAAGGCGATGGCCTGCTCATGGGGTTGTTGCTGGCAGAGATCGTCGCTACACAGCACAAGTCGCTGGGTGTGCTGCTCGACGAGCTGATGGCAGCGGCGGATGTAGGCGTCTTCCGCTACGCCCGCATCGATCAACCGGTGCGCCCTTTCAAGAAAGCCGATCTGGTAGACGGCTTGATGGCGAACGCACCCCACGTGCTGGCGGACGAACCGATCGCCCACATCAGCGATCACGACGGCGTCAAATATATCCTTGCTGACAATAGCTGGTTGCTCATCCGCCCCAGTGGCACGGAGCCGGTGCTGCGCATCTACGCCGAAGCGCGCACCGACGCGCAAGTCAAAGCGCTGCTCAAAGCAGGGGTTGCGCTGGCGGAAGCACAAATTTCCGCGCTGGCGCCGGCGTAGTCATTGTTGGCGCAGCGCGGCGGTTCCCCGACGGCTGCGCCAACGTACTGCAACGCAGACGAGTCAAAGAGTGGCTTTACTTGCCGAGCCGCTTCTTGAACTCAGCCGTCAGTGCTGGCAACACTTGATAGAGATCGCCAACAATGCCGTAGTTCGCTTTCTCAAAGATCGGCGCCTCGGCATCCTTGTTGATGGCGACAATGATCTTGCTGCCACCCATGCCGGCAAGGTGCTGAATGGCGCCGCTGATGCCGGCGGCAATGTACAGATCAGGTTTGACGGTCTTGCCTGTCTGACCGACCTGGTGCTTGTAGGGAATGTAGCCCGCATCGACGGCGGCGCGGCTGGCGCCCACGGCAGCGCCGAGCACGTTCGCTAGTTGTGCGACCAGTTCAAAGCCCTTGGCCGGGTCCTGCTGCACACCGCGCCCGCCCGACACAATGATCGAGGCGTCGGTCAGGCTGACTTCACCAGTGTCGGTGGACTTGACCTCGATCACCTGCTCCTTGATGTCGCCTTCACTCAGGCCAGCGTCGACAGCTTTGACCTCGCCGCTGGCTGCGCCTGGCTCGGGCATGGGGAAGGAGCGCGGGCGTACACTGACCACCTGCACCGGGCTGTTGAACGTGACATCCGCCAGGATGTTGTTCGAGTAGACCGAGCGCACCGCCACCAGTTTGCCGCCCTCCACGCGCAGATCGATGGCGTCTGGCGCATAGCCGGCTTCCAGTTCGCTGCCCAACATAGCAGCGACTTCGCGCCCGCGCACGGTGGCCGCCATGAGAATAACCGTGGCGCCAGCGGCTTCAACTGCCTTGCGCAATGCCTTAACATAGGCGCTCAGTCGATAGCTCGCCAGAGATGGGCTGGTCACCGTCATCACGACATCAGCGCCATAGCTGCGCACCTGCTCGACATTAGCCGTATCGCCGCCGACCAGTACGGCCACCGTCTGTGTGCCAAGTGCTGCAGCCAGTTCTTTCGCCTTGCCTAACACCTCGAACGAATTCCCAACCGGGCCGTTGTTGTTCTGTTCAATCCAAACCATTACAGACATGATGCGTCTCCTATATCACCTTTTCGGCCAGCAACGCGTCGGCCAGTTTGGCAGCCTTTTCCTCGACCGTGGCGCCATCGATGATGACGCATTTCGTCTTGCGTTCCTCCGGCTTGCGGATGTTCGTCCATTGTGTTTTGCCACTGCCAGAGGCGACGCCCAGGCTGGCGGCTGGCGTAGCAGGGATGTTGGCTTTGCTCGCCTTGCGAATGCCCATAAAGCTGGGATAGCGCGGCTCGTTGATCTCCTTGCCGACGCTGATGACGGCGGGGAGCGGCACGCTGACAGTTTCCTGAGCGCCTTCCACCATGCGCTCGACGGTGATGCGCCCACCAGCGATCTCGACCACCTTGGTGACAGCGCTGACCAACGGCCAGCCCAGACGCGCCGCAACGCCTGCATAGACGGCGCCGCTGTTGTCATCGACGCTCTGCTTGCCGGTGATCACCAGGTCGGCGCCTTCGGCTTTAACTGCGGCGGCCAGCGCAGCGGCAGTCGTCCACATATCCGCTCCGGTGACGCCCGTGTTGTCGATCAATGCTGCGGCGCCAATGCCCATCGCCAGCGCGTGTTTCAGCGCATCGACGGCATCGGGCGAACCCATGCTGATGGCAACCGCATCCACATCATAGCGATCGCCCAAGAGGATAGCTTCTTCGGCGGCAAACTCGTCCCATGGATTGATCACCATCGTGGCTTTGACTTTGCCGCTGCGGACATCATCGGCCGAAACCTTGGGCAGTTCGGCTGTGTCCGGCGTCTGTTTTACCAATACTGCTACTTTCACGTTTTGACCTCCTGTCGGGTCTGTCAAAGAAGAATCTGACAACGCATCAAGCCTTCAAGGATAAGAATTGTTTGTTTGACACTATGCGCCTGAATTCAAGCCCAATGCAGGGGCAAATGTCATTCGATCACACCCGTTTCGTCCTTGTGAAACCCGATGTAGCCTGTTGATTGCCAGGAAAGGATGCTTTCCCAGTATAGATGATGACGTTTCACGGCTGTTGAAAAATTGTTGCGGCAGATGCTGATCACGCGCTTACGCCAAAGAAAAAGGCGAGAACGCCGTTGTCCTCGCCAGCGAGAAGACGCTGTCTTCTCAGATAAGGTGATTCTAGCACAGGTGCATGAGAAAAACAAAGTTGCCAGCATGGGTAGATTTGGGGCGATTCGCTCAGGCGCGGCGGAAAAGATTCACTGCATCGCGCAGCATCGCCGCTGCTGTTGGCAGTGGTTCGCGCTCCCAAATTTTGTGAACCATGTAGCCGTACAGGTCGCTCACGATCTCAACGCCCATCTCCCAACCGCTACATTGTCCCAGAAAGCTGATCGCTGGCAGCCGGGTAGGCGCCACCGTCAGGGTGTAGCCGGCAGCGGTGCGTTCCGCAATGGCAAGCAACTTCAGCGTATCGCCCTCGGCTGCAGCCTCGGCGATGCCGCGCCGTTGCGCTTCGGCCAGGGCGTCGGCGTAGCTCCGCCCGATCGCCATCTCGGCCAGGATGAAGTTGGTGGTAGCGTTGAAGATGCCGCGCAGACGCAAAATATCCGCCGCAATCAGGTCGCGCCGACCAATGTTGAGCACCGGCAGGGCGCCGCAGACAGTGGCGCTGAAGGCCAATCCTGCGCCTGACGCAGCCGCCAACCTGTGCAACTCGCGGTAGGCCAGCACCAGGGGCGCCTTATTCGCCAATACCACAGCGATGCCGCGCTGCAGAGCGGTGCGCGTGGCGCTCAATCCTGGTTCACCCGTTGTCAGGTTCACCGGCGATGCCTCCAATACGAGATCACACGGCAGCGTCGCCAACACATCGGCCGGTGTGGCGTTGGCTACATAGCCGGGCAGGGTGCAGACGCGTCCGCCCGCTTCCTTGAAGCGCCGCGTCGTCGCCGGCTCGAAACCAGCCAGATCGACGGCGACGCCGCTGCTATCGGCCACCGCCACAATGCGCAACGTCAGGTCGTAGCGTTGCGCCAGTTCAGTCTGCTTCATCTCCAGGATGCGTAGAAAGTTGCGATTGACGTTGCCCAGGCCAATGAGGGCGGCGGTGATAGTGCGCATCAAAGTTTGCTCCAGAATTGCGCTCTACTTATCAGTGTAAGATGGAGGTTAACAAATTGATTCGGTAATTGCAGATGCGGTTCGCAGCCGCATTTTCCTGTCCGGCGAGAACGTGCGGCTCAGAGCCGCGCCTTACATCGATTGCCGGGTTATTTCGTTCATCCTCATTATACACCGGGTAAGCGACGGTGGCGTGTTGCGTAGCGGGACGCCGCTCTCGGCTATTGGATTACGCAAACCCGCCTGTACTCCAGCGGGCGATTGGCATTGTAACACCCGTCACCGGAGTTTGCGAGCACCGGCGCAACGGCGCCTGAAGTTGGCTCACGCTCGCGGTAGCGCGGCCAATACCGCGCTGATCGCCGCCACTGCTTGCGGCAGCTTGTAGATTTCGATCCCCGGCGGCAACCAGCCGGCGGCCTTGAGCCGGTCCGCAATCAGGCTCACATCAGGTGCATCCAACCCCAACGCGCGTAGCTCCGCCGCCCGGTTGAAGACCTGGCCTGGCGTGCCGGTCATGATAGAGCGGCCATCACTGATCACGTAGAGGCGGTCGCAGATTTCCGCCAGTTCCTCCATGTTGTGCGAGACGATGACCAACGTCATGCCCTGGTCGTGTAGCGCCAGAATGTGACGCATCAACTGGCGCCGCGCCTCCGGGTCAAGGCCGGCGGTAGGCTCGTCGAGCACCAACACCTCCGGCTGCAGCGCCAGCACGCCGGCCAGCGCTGCCCGCCGCATCTGCCCACCGCTCAGGGTGAAGGTCAACCGATCCTTGAACTCCTCGAAGGGGAGACCAACCATATCCATGGCCTGGCGTACGCGGGCGCGCACATCTTCGCGGCTCAGGCCCAACTTACGCGGGCCATACGCCACATCATCGCCGACAAACTGCTCAAAGAGTTGCGCCTCGGGCAGTTGGAAAACCAGTCCTACGCGACGCCGCAGCGCGCGTAGGTCAGCTTCAGGGGCATTGAGATCTGTGCCCAGAATGATAGCCTTGCCAGCATGGGGGCGCAACAGCCCATTCAGGTGCTGAATCGCCGTCGATTTGCCCGACCCGGTGTGGCCAATGAGGCCGACGATTTCACCGCGGCGCACTTCAAGCGTGATGTCGCTGACCGCCTGCACCTCCAACGGCGTGCCGCGCATGTACCAGTAGGCGACGTGGTTGAGAGAGAGCGAAAGATTGGGGGATTGGGAGATTGAGAGATTGGGAGATTGGAGATTGGGAGATTGGAGATTGGGAGATTGGAGATTGTTGGTGGCATTCTGCGCCTTTTCCCCATCTGGTCGTAGCGCCTCGCCTGTGCCCGCCTCACAGTAGCTGATCACAGCATTGGCCACCTCCGCCGGGGTGAGCAGGCTGGACGGGAAGGCGGGAAACTGGCGATGCAATGCGATTGCCAACTCGCTGACGTGGGGGGCATCCAGATGCAAGCTACGTAGACGCTCCACCTGCTGAAAGATTGTGCGCGGCGGCCCGGTCAGAGCCACGCGACCCTGATCCAAGATCACGACGCGGTCAGCGTCCACCGCCTCGCGCATGAAATGGGTGACCGCCACGATCGTCACGCCCTGTTCGCGATTCAGGCGCCGCGCAATTGCCAGCACCTCGGCGCGCCCCACAGGATCGAGCATCGCCGTCGCCTCGTCCAACACTAGCACGTCGGGCTGCATTGCCAGTACGCCGGCAATGCAAATACGCTGCTTCTGCCCGCCGGAAAGCTGATGGGCGGCGCGCTGACGATACTGTTGCATCTCGACACTGTCTAGCGCCCAATCGACGCGGCGCAGAATCTCCGGGCGCGGCACGCCCAGATTCTCCGGGCCAAAGGCGACGTCTTCCTCCACAATGGTCGCCACGATCTGATTGTCCGGGTGCTGAAAGACCATACCGACCGTGCTGCGGATGTCGCGTAGGTGGGCGCGCGTCTTGGTGTTCCATGCCTTGACCCAGACATCACCCGTTGTGGGCAACAGCAGCGCGTTCAGATGTTTCGCCAGTGTGGATTTGCCGGAGCCGTTGTGCCCCAGCAACACGACGTACTCGCCCTGTTCGATGGTCAGGTCGATGCCACGCAAGGCGGACACGGCGCGGCCTTCGCGTTGGTAGGTGTAATGGAGGTTCTCGATGCGGATGATAGGTGGCATCCTAATCCGTCAATAAAATCAGATCATTGCGATGCACCGCCACATCGCCGTAGGTGTAGCCCAGCTGCGTCTCGATCTCGTCCGAGCGACAACCGGCGATTTTGCGCAGATCAGCGGCGGTGTAACCCACAATGCCACGCGCCAGTTCATGCCGCGCGTTGTCCAGGATCAATACCGTGTCCCCGCGCAGGAAGTTGCCCTCCACTTTGCGGATGCCGGCGGGCAGCAAGCTGCGCCCTTTGTGACAGATCGCATCCGCAGCGCCGTCGTCTACGATCAAGCGCCCGGCGGGCTTGGGGCCTGCGAGAATCCAGGCTTTGCGACTCTCCAGGCGCGTGTCGAGTGCGGGGAAACGCGTGCCAACCGCTTCACCGCCAGCCACGCGCAGGATCACATCTGGCTCTGTTCCTGCTGCGATCACCACATCCACCCCGGCGTGACGCGCCGTGTTTGCTGCCTGGAGCTTGGTTGTCATGCCGCCGGTGCCCAGCCCGCTGACGCTGCCACCCGCCACCCCTAACAGCATATCGTCGATCTTGCGCACTTCGGGGATGAGTTGGGCATTGGGGTTGCGACGCGGATCATCGGTGAACAGCCCCGGCTGGTCAGTCAGCAAAATCAGCAGATCGGCGCTGACAAGCGTTGCCACCAGCGCCGAGAGGTTATCGTTATCACCCACGCGAATCTCCTCGGTGGCGACGGCGTCATTCTCGTTGACGATGGGCACGATGCGTTGGTCGAGCAACGCCGTGAAGGCGTCGCGCGCGTTGATGTAGCGCTGACGATTTTCCACATCGCTGCGCGTGAGCAGAATCTGTCCGACGCGCACCCCGTAGATATCGAAGAGCCGTTCCCACACGCGCATCAACTGAAGCTGACCCACGGCGGCAAAAAGCTGCTTGCTGGTGATGGTGGGCGGCAGCGTTGGGAAGTTCAGGTGGGCGCGCCCTGCAGCCACGGCGCCCGATGTGCAAACGACGACATCCTGCCCCTGCGCGTAGAGGCTGGCGCACTGCCGCGCGATTTCGACCATGCGCGCCTGGTTGAGCTGCCGACCACCGCCGGTGAGGACACTGGTGCCAAGTTTGACGACAATCCGCTTGTACATGCTGCCAAGTATAGCGGATGGCAGGCAGGTTTGGTCAAAATGAGCAGAAATTGAGCAAAGTTTGGGCTGGAAGCCAGAGAGCGGCACGCCTTATCCTCGGCAGGGCAAGGGACGTCTGTTACAGATTACTGCACAACGATAGAAAGGATGACACACCATGCGCAACGCAGACCATCAGGCTGTTCTTGAGCAAGCGCGCCGCCATATCAACGCCGGCGACCTTGAGGGTTATCTCACAACACTCTACGCGCCCGATGCCATCGCTCACTTTCTGCCGCCAGGCTTGCCACAGGGTCACGTCGGGCTACGCCTCTTTTACGGCGCTTTTCTGGCCGGTTTTCCCGACTTGCAGTTGTATTTCGACGACATCATCGCCGAAGCAGAGACGTTGGCCGTGCGCTTCCATGTCGTTGGCACGCACCTGGGCGAATTCAACGGCATTCCCGCCACCGGCAAGCAGATGACCATGCATGGCGCGACCATCCTGCGCTTCGTCGCCGGCAAGGTGAGCGAACGCTGGTCTCAGTCCGACTTTCTGGGGGTGATGCAGCAGCTGGGCGTCGCCCCAGTCCCGGCAAGCGCATAATCTCGGCTCATATGCCATCTAGGGAGCAACAGGAGGCTTCAAACATGTCCACAGAACAGAATAAGGCAACCGTCCGTCGCTGGTATCTCGAAATCTTCAACCAAAACCGACTCGACGTGGCTGACGAAATTCACACGCCGACTTACACCAACCACGATCCTTACGCGCCGCCGGGCGGCTTTGGGATCGGCCCACAGGCAACCAAGAACATCGTAACGCTCTACCGCACCGCATTTCCCGATGTGCACTTTACGGTTGACGGACAGGTTGCTGAGGGAGACAGGGTCGCTACGCGTTGGACGGCGACAGGCACGAACACAGGCTCACTCAACGGCATGCCGCCCACGAACCGACGCGTCACAGTCTCCGGCATCAGCATCGAGCGTTGCGAGGAGGGCAAAATAGCCGAAACCTGGGCCAACTGGGATTTCCTGGGCATGCTCCAGCAACTTGGGGTGATGCCTGCGGCCGGCTAACCATCCTGCAACATCATATTGCTCACAATCTTTATGGAAGCTTTGGAGTTTCCAGGAAGATGAACAGCTAACTTATAGACAACACAAATAGACTTTGCTCATCTTCCCGGAAGCTCAGAGCTTCCGGGAAGATATCGGATGTACGATGTTTGGTTGTGCTATCTATTAGAGGTCAGCAAAACATAAAAAATGCCGCCCGGCAATCAGTCGATGGCATCCAGCACTAAGGAGTTGCTATGATACGCCCGCCAAGAACGCTAATCGCCGGCATACTGGCGACCACCATCCTGGTGACAATCATTGCTCTGGTGCAGCGCCGTCCCCAATGCGCTGACTTCGCCCCTGACCGGATTGCCTATCTCGAAAAGGCTGGCTGGGAAGCCTATTATGACCGTGACTGGCCGCGTGTGCTTATGCTCATGGTGCAGATGAATCGCACGCAATTCTGCATGAGCTGGTTGGACGCGACGCTGGCTGCACTGGACATTGTGCGCGCCGCTGCCGCCTTCGCCCCAATCGACAACGACGTAGCTGCGGCAACACAACATCTCACCGACTTTTACGCGAAGGCGCGCCCTGCGGCAACTCTACGCACCGACCCCGCCACGCTCGCCGCGCTAGAGATGAAATACTGGGTCGTGCATCGCGAGTTGGCGATGGCGCGCCAAGCTGCGCCCCACCATGACGGTGATCTCACACCGATGGTGGCAGCCCTGGAAAATCTGCACAACGCTCTCTTCGATGCACCAGCAGCTGCCATCCACCGCTCCGCTGAACGTCGCGCCCAGGCTGCAGCCACCGTCGACCGCATCACCGGCGGTTATTCAGACAATGTCGCCGCTGACTGGCAAGCGATCGAGCAACTGCTCCAGGAGGCGTATCGCGCTGTCAGCC
>CZCA01000165.1_pt1 | contig 86697 bp, 66 predicted proteins | sample 591981 | NCBI WGS metagenome assembly CZCA01 (sample SAMEA3556810, study PRJEB10932) | anaerobic digester metagenome | reverse complement strand
GGTAGCACGTTTGCTCGACCGTTTTGCCGACTACTACTTCGACGCCCTCGCCACCTACGAACAGGGCGCCGCCACGCCCGCTGTCTGGCAGGTCGCGCACGATGCAGCCCGCCGGGCGGAGACGCAGACACTCCAAAACCTGTTGCTGGGGGTTAATGCGCACATTAACTACGACCTGGTGCTAGTCGTCGCAGAGTTGCTTCAGCCAGAGTGGCCGCAACTCACAGCAGCACGGCGTCATCAGCGTTACGCCGACTACACCCACGTCAACAGCGTTATCGCTCGCACCCTTGACATAGTGCAAGATGAAATCGTGGAGCCAGATGCGCCGGTGCTGCGCATCGCCGATCTGCTGTTGGGGCGTCTCGATGAATGGGCAACCATGCAACTGATCGGCGGCTGGCGCGAAGAGGTCTGGCATCGGGCGCTGGAGATGCTGGCAGCGCCCACCACTGACCAGAGTGAAGCGATCCGCAGCAGTGTCGAGGCTGCCACCCTGCGCAAGGCAGCGTGGATGTTGGGACATCCACGTGCATTAACCTAACATAACCGTAGCGAAACTGCGTAACCTCAGATCGGGAGCGTTTCAGCACAGGCGCATCGGCAACGAAAGGACTTTTATCCTTGTGCGCCCTGTCGGCGCCAGTATGGACGCCGACGGCGGCGTGCTTTGGCTGGCGCTGATTCGGGGGTAGTGGCGACTGTCGCCGGGCGTACTGCTTCGGTATGCGATGCGGGTGCACGATTGGCGACCGCATTGCGGCCATGCTGCGGGCGGTGTTCGGCGTAACCCTGACTGGCGGACTTGCTGGCCGGGAAAGCGCCGCCGTAATCAAAACCGACAACGCGGCGGCGCTCCACCGGGCTGCCCAGCACGCGCTCGATGGCGCGCACCATTGGCTCGTCATCCTGCTCCATAAAGGTGAAGGCTTCGCCCGTCAGTTGTGCACGACCTGTACGGCCGATGCGATGGGTGTAGGCGTCGACGGTGTCAGGCATGTCGTAGTTGATCACACGAGAGACGGCGGCGACGTCGATGCCGCGCGCGGCGATGTCGGTGGCCACCAGGATGTCGTACTCACCGTTGCGAAAGCCATTGATTGCTTCCTGGCGTCGGTTCTGCGCCATGTTGCCCTGCAACGCAGCGACACGGTAGCCCTGCTTATCCAAGGTCTCTGCCAGCGTACGGGCGCGACGTTTGGTGCGTGTGAAAATCAGCACGCGCTCGGTCGGCGTCTGTTGCAACATCGCCAGCAGCAGCTTGCTCTTGAGGCCATCCGGCACCGGATAGAGCGCGTGCGACACTGTTTCTGCGGGTGCGATCATCCCAATTTGCACCGTGACAGGGTCCGTGAGGATGTCCCCAGCCAGAGCGCGGATGTCGTCGGGCATAGTGGCGGAGAAGAAGAGCGTCTGCCGTTGCGCTGGCACATGCTTGAGGATGCGACGAATGTCAGGCAGGAAGCCCATATCGCACATGTGATCCGCTTCATCAAGCACCAAGACCTCAACACCGGAGAGGTCGATCTGCCCCTCGCCGATCAAGTCGAGCAGGCGCCCCGGGCAGGCGACGACGATTTCGGCGCCCCGCTGGAGTGCGTTGACTTGCGGCGCTTTGCCCACACCGCCATAGACCGTAATGGTCTTTACTTTCATCTGCTTGCTTAGCGTGGTGCTGGTCTGGGCAATCTGTTCGGCCAGCTCACGCGTCGGCGCCACGATCAGCGCGCGCACCTTGCGCAGCGGGCCTTTGGTTAGCCGCTGCAAGATCGGGAGCATGAACGCAGCGGTCTTGCCGGTGCCGGTCTGCGCCAACCCCAAAATGTCACGGCCTTGCAACACAACGGGAATCGCCTGCTGTTGAATCGGCGTGGGCGTGGTGTAGCCTGCGCCTCTGATGCCTGCGTGGATACGCGGATCGAGGGAAAATTGTTCGAAATTCACTGAAGCACTCCTTGACTTCATCGAGCCAAGTCGCACTCTCAGCCCAAAAATTGACCGGCGGACGCTTCCGCCCGGTGTGTTCTGAACAGGCGTTCATGGACACAAGTATGACAGTATGCACGACGCGGCGCAGAACGCCAATTCGTATGCAGTGAGAAACGCATACAGCACTGTGCTAATCGAGCACGGGCTCTGCTATACTCCTAAAAGTGAAATAACCTTTGAAGCCTCAATCAGCCGCTTCGACCAAACATGAAAACCATCCAAAACAGTGATACTGGTACTGACGGGCGCGGTAAACAACGGAAATTAGCAGTAGTGTTTCGCCCCTCGCAGCTCGCACCTCGCCTCGAGTTTTGGGTTCAGCGCTTTCGCTGGCTGCTCGTTGCACTCTTGCTCTGCCTGCCCTCCAACGTTCACGCCCAACCTGCCGACCCGCACAGCGTCTATCTGCCGCTGATCACGCCGGCGCCGGCAGCGTCGAATCCCGTGCATCAGGGCATTGCCACCTACTATGACGCCACCGGCGCCGGCGCGTGCTCCTTCGACGCCACACCAAACGATCTGCTGGTGACAGCGATGAATGCAGAAGAGTACGCCGACGCCGCCTACTGCGGGGCGTATCTGTATGTGACAGGACCTCTCGGCTCGGTGACAGTGCGCGTCGTCGATCTCTGCCCGGAGTGTCGCACCGGCCATCTAGACCTGAGCCAGGAAGCGTTTGCCCAGATCGCTAACCCGATGGAGGGGCGCGTCGCCATCACCTGGCAGCTCATCAGCCCGGCGGTGACTGGTCCGATCGCCTATCACTTCAAAGAGGGTAGCAACCAATGGTGGACGGCGGTGCAGGTGCGCAACCATCGCAACCCCATTGCACGTCTGGAGTACCGGACGGTGGGCGGTGATTGGATCGAGGTTCCGCGCACCGACTACAACTACTTCGTGCAGACAAACCCCGGCATGGGGCCAGGGCCGTACACCTTCCGCGTCACCGACTGGTATGGCCATGTGCTGGAAGACAGCGGCATCGCGCATATGGAAAACGGCACGGTGGCAGGCAGCGATCAGTTTCCGCCCGGCCCGTAACGCCTGCTGCTACACCGTCAACTCAATCTGATTGCCATCGGGGTCGAGGACGACGCTTTCGTAGTAGCCATCGCCCGTCCAGCGCGGCGCGCTGAGGACAGTGCAACCTGCAGCAGCCAGTTCCGCCGTCATGCCGTCGACGCGCGCAGTGGAGCCTAGCGCAAAGGCTAGATGCGCATAGCCGGCGACAGGTGCAGCGGCTGCGCTCGCAGCTGACAACCCCACGATCGTCATGATCTCCAACCGTGTGCCGGAGTCAAAGCTGAGGAAGTAGGAAGCAAAGCCGCGCTTTTCATTGACATACCTGGCGCTGGGGGTGGCGCCAAAATGCTTTACGTAGAAGGTCTTCAGACGTTCAAGATCAGGCGTCCAGATGGCGGCGTGCTCAAGATGCATTTGATGCGACAGCGTTCTCGCCCTCGAAGATGTGTAGGAACTCCTTGCGATCCAACACTTCTTTTTCCAACAACGCTTCTGCCACCTGCACGAGATGGGCGCGGCGACGTTGGAGCACCTCACGCGCCCGCTTGTAGGCGCGATCCACAATGCGTCGCACCTCGCGGTCAATCTTGCGCGCCACGTCTTCACTGTAGGAGCGCTGCTCACCGATCTCCATGCCCATGAACGGGTTGGATTCGCCAGGATTCAACTGCATCGGCCCGATCACGTCGCTCATACCAAAACGGGTAACCATCGCCTTGGCCAGCCTGGTGACACGTTCGAGATCGTTGGCAGCGCTGGTCGAAGGCTCATCGAAGATCAGTTCTTCCGCCACCCGCCCTGCGAGCAGACCAGCCAACGTATCCTCGTATTCGGCGCGACTGCGGAGGTTGCGGTCTTCTTCTGGCAGCGGCATGACATACCCAAGCGCCTGTCCTCGGCTAACAATGGTGATCTTGCCGACGCCCTCCGTGTGCTCCAATTCCTCCATCACGATGGCATGACCCGCCTCGTGATAGGCCACGACACGGCGGTCTTCAGCGTCGAGGACGCGGCTGCGTCGCGCCGGTCCCGCCATGACGCGCTCGATGGATTCGATGAACTCGGACATGCCAATCGTGCGTTTATTGCGCCGCGCCGCCAGGATCGCCGCTTCGTTGACCAGATTTTCGAGATCTGCACCTACCATGCCCGCCGTCTGCGCCGCGATGATGCCGAGATCGACGTCGGGCGTCAACGGCTTGCCGCGCGCGTGCACCTTGAGGATCGCCTCACGCCCGCGCCGATCCGGGCGGTCTACAACCACTTTGCGGTCGAAACGACCAGGGCGCATCAACGCCGGGTCCAGGATGTCGGGCCGGTTGGTCGCCGCGATGATCACGATGTTGGTGTCGGTGTCGAAGCCATCCATCTCGACCAGAATCTGGTTGAGCGTCTGCTCGCGCTCGTCGTTGCCGCCGCCTATGCCGGCGCCGCGATGACGCCCAACTGCGTCGATTTCATCAACAAAGATGATGCACGGCGAGTTCTTTTTCGCCTGCTCAAAGAGGTCGCGCACACGGCTGGCGCCCACGCCGACGAACATTTCCACAAACTCGGAGCCGGAGCTGGCAAAGAAGGGGACGCCCGCCTCGCCTGCTACGGCTTTCGCCAACAACGTCTTGCCGGTGCCGGGCGAGCCGACCATCAATACGCCTTTAGGAATACGTGCGCCGAGCGCCGCAAACTTCTGCGGCTCCTTGAGAAACTCGACAACTTCTTGTAATTCCTGCTTGGCTTCATCGGAGCCAGCGACATCGGCGAAGGTGACGGTCGGGCGGTCTGCACCCTCCATCTTGCGGGCGCGACTGCGACCAAATTGCATGGCGCGATTCTGCCCGCCCCCACCTGCCTGGCGCATAATGAAGATGAAGAAGGCAAAGACGAGCAGCATGGGCAACAGCATCATCAGCCAGCTAAAGATCGCACTGCTGTTAGGCGCACTCTCTGCCTCAAAGGGCAAAGCGTCGAACGTCTCTTGACTCACGCCAAAGGAACGCAACGTCTCTAGCAGACTTACGTCATTTTCTTTGCGAGTTTGGAGTTTCTCACCCGTGTTCAGTTGCACATAGACGGTGTCGCCCTGCACCGTGATCGAGCGCACGTCGCCAGAATTGACATAGTTTGCCAACTGATTCAACCCGACCAGGTTGCTGGCATCGCCTGATGTGGTGAAGAGAAAGCGCGAGCCAATCACCAACAGGATCGCCAGCACAATCCAGAACCACCCACGACTGAACCAGTTGCCACCGTTTGCCCCGGCTGGCGGGCGATGATTGGCGTCGTTCGGGCGCTTGGGTGCGTTTTTTTTGTCACTCATCTGATCTCAAATCCCTGTAAGACCATTCGACCTGCTACAAAACAGCAAATGGGAAATCGACCCTGCAACTTCCCATCTGCCCCATCTGTCCGATGTTATTTTCACGCAAGCAGCGCTGCATGTCGGTAAGTCGAGTTACGCATGTACGCCGACGCTAGCACGCTGAAGTTTCACGTCATAGCGTTAAACGCTGTGCGCAGATCGACCCCAACGCGATGGGTCTGTGCGCGATGCAACGGCGCCAGATCGGGCGAGACGCGTGGATGAGGGCGCGACGCCTCGTCGGGCTTGTCGCTCAAACACAGAATCTGACATTTGCGCGCCTTGAGCCATTGCGCCAGCTGGTAGACCTCTTCGGTAATCGTGATTTCGTTTTCCAACAATTCCTGGACGCTGGCGGTGTCCGGCATGTTCCCCATGTGCTCCATCGTGCTGATGAATTCCTGGCGCCGGAAGCGCTTGAAAGGCGTCGGGTCGCCGATCCGCACGCTGCCGTTGACAGCTTCGTGCACCTCGCGCAACGCTTCGCCCGCCGCAGGATTGATCATCATGCGGCTATCCACCCAGCGGATGAACTGCTCAAAGCTGTCCAGGCTCTTGCTCTCCACCTCGCGCACCACCTCATCCAGGCTGATCAGGCGGGTGTTGAGCACCATGCAGATGTAGGCCAAATAGTCCTGATTGTCGGCGGTGAGTTGGTGGTAGCGCGACCGGTTGAGTTCGTTGTAGTGTTGCTCGAAGAGCGCCTGGTCAAAATCCTCACCAAGCACGGCATCCATAGTGCGATAGATGCCGGCGAGCCGTGCACGGTCGATCACCTTGTCATTGCGGCCTTTGGCGCCAATGGCTGTCTTGTCGATGTCGATCACTACGGCCGTGTTGGCATCCAACCGAAAACCCTGCGCCAAGAGCGCCGCCACCCAGTCGGCCACGCTGCTCCAGCGATTGGCGATGTAGATCGTCTCCTGTTCGATGTGCATCGCCGGGTCTTGATCCAGCCGTTCGGCGCCGATGAAACAGGCGCCCCGCCAACCACTCTCATGGATCATGTTGGCAAACGCCTGCCCGTCGTTGAAGAGGGTGTCGCCCAAAAAGAGCAATTCGCCGATCGGGGTGCGGACGCCGCGCACCTGCTGAATCCGCTTGACAAACCAGACCGCGGCTTTGGCATAGTCGCGATCCTGCTTGCGTGGAATCTGCTCGCTGCGCAATTCCATATCATAGAACGCATGTTTGAGGCCAGGCACACGCTTGTCGAGTGGCTCCAGGTTGCGGTAGATTACCCAGTCGTCACAGATGTCCGCCAGCGCTGCCCGCCCGAAATTCTCGTACATGGATTCTCTCTCCGCCTCCCAGGCAGCACCTGCAGATGGTAATAGCACGGCATTCCCTCCATTCAGATTTCAACCTGATCTGGTTGACGCCGCAACACGTGCGCAACATAGTCAACCACTCCGGGTGGTTGCAGCTCAGGTGCGCCGCAACCACCCTTTCACCCCATTTTACGCAAAAGTTACACTTTCTGCCAGAAGCGCAGGGGCTTGTCCGAGATAGCCCTGCGCAACCAGCAGTTCGGCGTTGAGCAGGCTGCCACCCGCTGCACCACGAATCGTGTTGTGCCCCAATACCATGAACTTGTAGTGCAGTAGTGGATCGGGGCGCAGCCGGCCGACGACTGTCGCCATGCCTGGCACGCTGCCCGCCATGCGGTCGAGGCGCGGCTGGGGGCGATCCTGCCTTTCGTCGTAGATGATGGCCGGCTGCGGTGCGCTGGGCAACTTGAGTCGCTGCGCCAGGGGCTGGTAGTCGCGCCATGCGGCGACAATCTCCTCCTGGGTTGGTTTCGTCTCAAACTCCACACTGACCGCCTCCAGGTGACCGTTACGCGTCGGCACGCGGTTGCAATGCGCGCTCACCACAAAGTCAGCGTAGCGAATGCCGGCGCCGTCAAAGACGCCGAGCAGCTTCTGCGGCTCCTTCTGCTCCATCTTCTCTTCCTCGCCGCTGATGTAGGGGATCACGTTGTCGAGGATGTCCATGCTGCTCACGCCCGGATAGCCAGCGCCGCTGATCGCCTGCATCGTGACAACGAAGACTTTCTTGACGCCAAAGCGCACGTGCAGTGGATGCAACGCCGAGACCAGATGCGTGGTGCTGCAATTCGGGTTGGTCGTAATGCATCCACTCCAGCCACGATTGCGCTTCTGAATCTCGATCAGTCCCAGGTGCTCTGGATTCACCTCCGGAATCAACAGCGGCACGTCGGCGTCGTAGCGATGATTACGCGCATTGCTGCACACCACGTAGCCCGCCTCAGCAAAGTCCTCTTCGATCTCACCCGCAGTCTCTGAAGGCAGGGCGCTGAAGACGATCTGACAATCTGGCCCTGGCTCGCACTCCTGAATGATCATGTCACGCATCGACGCCGGCATATCGCCGCGCAGATTCCAGCGGCAGGCGTCGACGTAGCGCTTGCCTGCGCTGCGTTCCGAAGCAAAGAGCGCCGTGATCTCAAACCAGGGATGCCCCTGCAACATCTGCACAAAACGCTGACCGACGGCGCCCGTTGCGCCCAATACCCCAACTTTGATCTTCTCCATGTTCGTTATCTCTCCCCTGTTCGGGTTAGTGATTCAAAGCTAACTCAACAATGTCGCTCAACACACCAGCGGCAGTGGCGTCAACGCCTGCGCCGCGTCCTTGCACGACCAGCGGCGTCGGTTGATACCAGCGTGTGTGGAATTCCACCAGATTGTCGGCGCCGCGCAGATTGCCCAGCGGACTATTAGCAGCGACTGCCTGCGGGCCGACGCTGCACTTGCCATCCGCCACCGTAGCGACGTAACGTAGCACTTTGCCCTGCGCGGCTGCCTCCGCAACCAGGTTACGGAAGTGTGCGTCGAGCGAAGGCAACGCATCCATGAACTCTGCCACCGGGCACGCGCTCAGCTCCGCTGGATACAACCCTGTGACGGCGACGTCCGCCAGTTCGATGCGCCAGCCCAGACCGCGCGCCAGGATCAGCGCCTTGCGCGCCACATCGACGCCGCCTAAGTCATCGCGCGGGTCTGGCTCGGTGTAGCCCAACCGGTGCGCCTCGCGCACGACTGCGCTGAAGGGCTGTCCATCCTGCAGCCCGCTCATGACATAGCCTAGCGTGCCGCTAAACGCACCGGCGATGCGCAACACTGGATCGCCACTGGCGAGCAGCCGGTTGAGCGTGCCGATCACCGGCAGTCCGGCGCCACAGGTCGTCTCCCAGCGCGCACGGCTGAACTGGCGCACGCCGCGCCCCCCGTCAGTGTCGCCGGCTCTGGTGAGCCGGTCGTACACCTCCTGCTGAATCGTGAGGGGTTTCTTATTGGCAAGCACCGCGCGGTAGCCCCGCGCCAGCGCGCCCATGAGCACGGGCGCGGTCGCCTCCGTTGCGGTGCAGTCAACAACGATTGCGCCCGGCTGCCCGACAATGTCGATCACGGCGGCCAGATCGTTTTGTGGCCCTCCCTGGCTGTGATCGGCCAGTCGCCCCTTGTTTGCTTTGTAGGCGACCAGGTCGAGCAGTGTGGCGTCGTCGAGGGCATCGCGCAGGGTGATGACCGCGCCGTCGCGGTCGCAGACAGCCAAGATCGGCAATTCGAGTTCATAGTCGGCGGCATGATGCGCCCGGTTGTGTACGATCTGGCGAATCAGGGCGCTGCCGACGCCGCCAACCCCTAACAAGATAATCGGTGCACGCTGCATAGGTCATCTTTCCGGAAAGAGCGAGGGGCAAGCAACAAGCGGTAAAATCAGCGCCTCGAAGCCTATCCCTACGCCGGTTTCAGAACTCGTAACAAATTCCTTAGCCTTGACGCAGAGTCAATACTGATCAGAGCTACATGCCTAACCAATAAAACAGCACTCGATTGTACCATGTCCGATTGCAAAGACGACAACCGACAAGGTAAATCGAGTGCAGGTGCTGCAATGACGCCCCGGCGCACGATAGAGCAAGGGCTTCACGCCTTGTGTGCGCGTTCCTCGGTGGGGATATGCAGTTCAAAGATGTCGTGGATGGCGCGCAGGGCGGGCGTCACGTCGGCGTCGATGACGACCAGGCTGATGTTGGCCTCGCTCGATCCCTGCGCGATGGCGATGACGTTGATGCCTGCCTGTGAGACGGCCGTGAAGACGCGCGCCGCCAGCCCCGGCGTGCCGCGCATCCCGCTGCCGACGACGGCCACGATGTTGATATGCGCCATGCCGTGAATATCGTCGATGTAATGCCGCTCCAACTCGCGCTGAAACTCACTGCGCAAGGCAGCGAGCACTTCACCTGCGGAGGACTCCGGCACAACAAAGCAGATGCTCTGTTCGCTGCTGCTCTGACTGATCATGAGTACATTGGCGCCCACCCGCGCCACCGCGCCAAAGGTGCGCGCTGCAATGCCGGGCACGCCCATCATGCCGCGCCCGGCAATGGTAATCAGGTTCATATTACGGATCGCCGTGATCGCCTTGACCGTGCCGCGCGCTTCGGCTTGCGCCTTTTCGACGATCAATGTGCCAGGGTGACTCGGCTCGAAGGTGTTGAGCACACGCACAGGAATCTTCTTTTCGATAGCAGGGGTGACCGTTTTCGGATGCAGCACCTTGGCGCCGTAGTAAGCCAGCTCCGCCACTTCTTCGTAGCTCAATTGTTTCAAGCTGCGCGCGTTGGGCACAATGCGCGGATCGGCCGTCATCACACCGTTGACATCGGTCCAAATCTGGATTTCGTCGACATGGAGCGCAGCGCCGATGATTGCTGCGCTGTAATCCGAACCGCCGCGCCCCAAAGTCGTGGGCACGCCATCCACTGTAGCGCCGATGAAGCCCGTCACCACCGGCACAACGCCGCTCTGCAACAGCGGCAACAACCGCTCTCGGCAGCGCTCCTCGGTCAGGTCATCGATGGGCGCCGCGCTGCCAAAGGCATTGTCGGTGACGATCAACTCGGTGGCATCGATGGCTTCAGCACGCAGGCCATTAGCGCGCAGCACGGTCGCCAGCAGCGGCGCCGCCATGCGCTCGCCTAGCCCACTGACAACATCCAACCCGCGCGCGGTCAGTTCCCCCAGCACGGCGATGCTGCTACACAGCCGGTCGAATTCAGCCAGTCGTTGCTCGAAGACGCGCGTCAACGCCGCACGCTCACTGCCATCCTCCACCAGCCGACCGGCAACGACCTGATGCTTGAGGAGCAGGCTGTCTTGTTGCGCCTGATGGAAGCTCTCGTCCCCACGCGCCGCGCGCTCCGCAGCCTCGATCAGCATGTTGGTCACGCCCGACATGGCGCTGGTGACAACGACAACGCCGGGTTGGTCGGCGGTCGCTTCGCGCGCAACGGCATTCTTCACAATCTGGGCGACCTGGGCAAAGGCATCGGCGCTGCCAACCGATGTGCCGCCAAATTTCATGACAATCATGGCTGTCTCCTTACACTTGCACAGTTTATATTGCAATATATTCTACAAAAACAATCCCTCTTGCCATCAAGACAAGAGGGACGCATCGGACAAAGCTGATCTGCCGCCTCTCATCTCCCAGAATTGATCTGCCGGAATTGGCACCTTTACAGAGCGGCTTCAGCGCCGCCAGGTAAGGTTGCCGAGGTTTCACAGGGCCGGTCCCTCCACCTCTCTGGATAAGAGCGTAGTGATTCGATTGACCTGGGACTATAGCAGGGGATGCAATACGTGTCAAAACCAGATGAATGCGGGCAATGGATTACAGTTCGCCCACCTTCCCGGAAACTCGGAGCTTCCGGGAAGGTGGGCGAACTCGGAACGGTCAGTCTATTGACGCTTGACGCCCTCACCCATGCCTGCGCACAAAGCGATACATGCGCTCCAGCGCAATCTCGATGTGGTCAATGCTGGCGGCGTAGGCGCAGCGGATGTGTCCCTCGCCGCCCTTGCCAAACGCGCTGCCAGGGATGACGGCGACATGCTCCTCGACCAGCAGCCGTTCGCAAAATTCGTGTTCGTTCATGCCGGTGGATTTGATGCTGGGGAAGGCATAGAAGGCGCCCTTCGGCTCGAAACACTCCAGCCCGATTTCGTTCAACCCTTCATGGATCAGCCGGCGCCGGCGATCGTAGCTTTCCACCATCTGCTGGACGTACTCCTCGCTCGCCGGGTCGTTGAAGGCCGCCAGCGCCGCCTCCTGACCAACGGTGGGCGCCGACATGATCAGATATTGGTGAATCTTGCGCATGGCGCCGATCAAGTCGGCGGGGCCAGTGGCGTAGCCGATGCGCCAGCCGGTCATGGCGTAATCTTTGCTCATACCGCCCAGATGGATCGTGCGCTCCGCCATGCCGGGCAGCGCCGCAAACATGATGTGGTGATGGCCAGCATAGACCAGGCGATCGTAGATCTCGTCGGAGATGACGATCAGGTCGCGCTCCTCGGCAATGCGGGCGATCTCCAACATGCCGCCCAAATCCATGACGGCGCCGGTGGGATTGCTAGGGAAGCCGATCAACAGCGCCTTGGTGCGCGGGGTGATCGCCGCGCGGATCGCCTCCGGGCGAATCTCGAAGTTGTCGCTGGCGTAAGTGGGCAGATCGACGACCGTGCCGCCTGCCAGAATCACGCTGGCGGTGTAGCTCACAAAACAGGGCTGCGGCACGATCACTTCGTCGCCGGGGTCGAGGATCGCCTGCATCGCCAGATACATCGCCTCGCTGACGCCAACGGTGATCAGCACTTCCTTCTCGACATCGTAGGCGACGGCGCCGTAGCGACGGCGCAGGTTATTTGCCACCGCTTCGCGCAGTTCATAGATGCCGGAGTTGGAGGTGTAGGAGGTGTGCCCGCGCTGCAAGCTCTGGATGCCAGCCTGCAGGATCGGCGGCGGCGTCACAAAGTCAGGCTCGCCAATCCCCAGGCTGACGACATCTTCCATCGTAGCGGCGATATCGAAATATTTGCGAATGCCGGAGGGCGGCACCGCGAGCACGCGTTGGCTGAGGCGGCTGGCGAGCGGGCGCATTGGCGCGCGATGGCCGTTGACCACGCCGCTATGCACGCCATTGGACAAAACTGACGTTGGGAAAGTGAGCGATTCCATATATGAACACCTTTCTGGCGTTGAATGTAGCAAAAAAGAAACTGCACCTCTGTATGCGGCGCTTGTCGAGCTGACTTTCTCGATCTGCGCCGCAGGTCACCCGCCGGTGAGCGCCGCTCACAACTCACGAGCCGGCTACACCCGTGAGTTGCCGGCGGGTAGCTGTGGCCAGCCCTCCAACGCCTGCGCCCCGCCAATTGGGGCTGAAGAGAAGCACCAATCGCATAGACGCCTCACCCCTGACGGCGATAATGCAGCAGATACTCCGGCGCGGCAATGCCGGGCGCCAGTTGTGGATCGGGCACGGGCGGCAGTGCGGCTTGTTGGAGCGGCAGCACGCCCGCCCAAACCGGCAGCGCGTAGTCCTCCGCCTCGTCATTGGGCGGGCCGGAGCGCAGCTTGGCCGACGCGCTTTCGATAGTGATGGCGACGACCGTGGTCGCATCCAACTCCGAGAGCGTGGGCAGGCGCGCGTCCTGCCAGCGCCCGCGCGCCAGGTGTTCGGTCAAGACAGCTAGCGCCGCCATCTTCTCGTCATGGGCCTCCAGTGTGCGCCCGTGGCCAAAGATCACGGCCGAGCGATAGTTCATCGAGCTGTGAAAGACGGAGCGCGCCATGACCAGCCCGTCCAGCAACGTGAATGCGACGCTGACCGGATGTCCGGCCTGGATGTGTTTCAGCAGGCGGCTGGCTTTGGCGCCATGCAAAATCAACTCGTCGCCCATGCGTGCGTGAATGGTGGGGATCACAAAGGGCTGACCCTCAACGGCAAAGGCGACGTGGCAGATCAGCGCCTCGTCGATGATGGCGTAGATCGTCGCCTGATCGTACTGCCCGCGCTGTGGGATGCGCCGTACGCGGTTGCGCGGCGTCTGCTCGAATTCCATGTCATGCCTCCACAATGGGCGGTTGGGGCCACCGCTTATGCCACGCAGTCGCCTGTTCGTACGCGTGAGCGGTGCGCAAGACAACAGCCTCGCCCAGATGCGGCCCCATGATTTGCAGACCGATCGGCAGCCCAGCGTGGTCGAAGCCGCACGGCACGCTGATCCCACACATGCCCGCCAGATTGAGTGTGATCGTAAAGACATCGCTCAGATACATCGCCAGCGGGTCATCGGCTTTTTCGCCGATGCGGAAGGCGGTCGTCGGCGCCACCGGGCAAGCGATCACGTCCACTTGCTCGAACGCCCGCTCGAAATCCTGCTTGATCAGCGTGCGCACCTGCTGCGCCTTGAGGTAGTAGGCGTCGTAGTAGCCGGCGCTCAGCGCATAGGCGCCCAGCATGATGCGGCGTTTGACCTCGGCGCCGAAGCCCTGCCCGCGCGACATCCGGTAATTCTCCTGGATGCTGTCGGCGCCGGCGCTGTAACCATAGCGCACGCCATCGAAGCGCGCCAGGTTGGCGCTGGCTTCGGCAGTCGCCACCAGATAGTAGACAGGCAACGCCTTGTCGGTGTTAGGCAGCGAAATCGGCACAACTTCAGCGCCCAGGGCAGCCAGCGTGTCAATGGCGGCGTGCACCGCCGTCGCTACTTCCGGTTGTACGCCAGCAATGAAATACTCCTGCGGCAAGCCGATGCGCAGTCCGCGCACGTCACCGGTGAGCGCCTGGCCATAATCGGGGACGGGCGTGGGCATCGTGGTGCTGTCCTGCGGATCGTGACCGGCCATCACCGTGAGGATCAACGCAGCGTCGCGCACATCCTTTGCCAGCACGCCGATTTGATCCAGACTGCTGCCGTACGCGACCAGACCGTAGCGGCTGACGCGGCCATAGGATGGCTTCAACCCGACCACGCCACAGTAGGACGCTGGCAGGCGCACACTGCCGCCGGTGTCAGTGCCAAGCGCAGCCAGCGCCTCTTGCGCCGCCACGGCTGCGCTCGACCCGCCGCTGCTGCCGCCGGGCACGCGTGTCAGGTCCCAGGGGTTGCGCGTGGTGAAGTAAGCACTGTTTTCTGTGCTCGACCCCATGGCAAACTCGTCGGTGTTGGTCTTGCCCAACATCACCATGCCGGCGTCGGCAAGACGCTGCACGGCGGTGGCCGTGTAGGGCGGGACAAAGTTTTCCAGGATGCGGCTGCCGCAGGTCGTGCGCACGCCTTCGGTGCAAAGCACATCCTTGATCGCCAGCGGGACGCCGAGCAAGGGGGCATCGTCGCCAGCGGCGCGGCGGGCGTCAGCAGCTTCCGCCTGGGCCAGCGCCAGCTCCACCGTCAACGTCAGGTATGCCTTCACCTGGCTGTCCACCTGCGTGATGCGTTCGATCAGGGCTTGCGTCAGCTCAACGGCGGTGAAATCGCCAGCGCGCATACCAGCCAGGGCTTCGTGGATCGTCAGTTCGTACAATGCCTGGCGCATGCTCACTCCTCGAAGATAGCGCGCACGCGAAAGAAGCCATCGGCCTGGTCAGGAGCGTTGCGCAGCGCCACGGCGTTGTCAAGCGAGGGCGTCGGTGTATCCGGCGCCATCACATTGCTGAGCGGCAGGACGTAAGGCGTCGGCGGCACGTGGCTGGTGTCCACCTGCTGCAGGCGTTCGGCGTACTCCAGAATGGCCGACAATTGGCCGGCGTACAGGGTCAGTTCGGCTTCACTCAGGCGCAGCCTGGCCAATTCGGCCACATGGCGGACTTCATCGATCGTCAGGTGCATCGTCAGACTCCAGACAATAAAAAACGTCGTGGCGTCAACATTCCACGACGTTGGGCAAACTTGGTCATCCCATTCAACACGCCGTGGAAGCAGTGCCACGGCGCCGGTGCAACTTCACCTGGGCCGGGGCACGCGTCTAGCTGCGGCAGCCTGTACGGCTGCCCATGCTGCAGCAGCGAGATTGCCAGAGAAGTGAAGCCCAGAAAAGTGAAGATTGCTCACATTCAATCCTGATTGGTGTCATGCCTACAATTGGGTGCGAGTATAGCCGTCAACATAGCGCCTGTCAAGCCGAAGCAGGCGCAAAAATCAACTTCCCAAACCCAAAACTTGCCAAATCTGCGCATCGCTTCCAAACTGTCCGCCATGAACTCTAATGCTGCGGAGGCGACGCCCGCTGTCATCATCTACACCGACGGCGGCTGTCTCGGCAATCCAGGACCAGGCGGCTGGGCAGCGATCCTGCGCTATGGTCGCCATACGAAAGAGTTGACCGGACGCGCCAGCCTGACCACCAATAACCGTATGGAATTGCGCGCCGCCATCGAGGCGCTCAACACGCTCAATCGCCCCTGTCGCGTTGAAATCTACACCGACAGTGAATACCTGCGGCGCGGGATCACGGAATGGGTGAAGGGATGGCAGCGCAACGGTTGGAAGACCGCCACCAAACAGCCAGTAAAGAATCGCGATCTGTGGCAGGCGCTGCTGGCGGCAGTGGAGCGCCACGCGCCGGCCGGCGGCGTCACCTGGCAGTGGACGCGTGGGCACGCAGGCGATGAACTCAACGAACGTGCGGATGAGCTGGCAAATGGCGCGGCGCGCGCCGCTACACGCGACGATCCGCCCGATCTGGAACCCTCTCAACCCTCACTGGAATAGGTATTGGCATAGGCTTGGTCGTCGCACGCCGCCAACTGTGCGGCCAACCCAGGCAACACGACCGGCGCTGTACGTTGCAGCCAACGGCCATGGGCGATGCCGAGGCGCCCACTGGTCAGGTCTTTGGCGCTCCAGACGCCGCGATAGCGCACAAAGCCCGCAATCTCCCACGTGTACAACACCAGCAGAGCCAGCCATGTCGGCAGCCAGAAGCCGACAAAGACAAAGGCAATGTAATGGCGGGCGGGATGGTCGTCATCGACGATGGCAGGCGAGAAGCCGCTCACGCCAAACTGACGCGGCGGCGCCCCCGCCATCTGACGCAGAAAACGCAGCGGTGCGCCAACCTCCTGCAAGCGGATGCCGGCGCACTCTTCGGCGATGTGCAAAATGAACCAGACGGCGCCGGCCCACCCTGGCGGCGCCAGGCGCGCATTCACTTGTAGATAATCGAGAAAGCGATCGAGACCGGAACGCAATAACGGCATGACATCCTCAAGTACAACGGCGCAGGGTGGCAATGCCAACCACTGCGCCGTGTCTGGTTCCATCAGAGAAGAGGTGGATGTGTCCGTCCCGACGCTGCACTGGGGGCGCCAATGCGACGTCGGTTGGGGGCTAGTGCTCGCTGTGTGAGGCTGGCAGGCGTCCCAGGGCGCGCCAGCGATCAGCGGCGCCGTGACGGAAGAGCGCCGGGTCAAAGCTCGCCAGGAACTCCCAACCTTCGGCGGCCAACCCTTCCTGTACGTCCTTAGTCAGGTCGAACTCCAGCGTGCGCCCATCGGTGCGCACTTCGAAGTGGATCAAGTTGTCGTTGCCATCATCCACGACCTCGACGATGCAGGGGCGATCGGTGCCCATCGGCTTCTGGAAGAAAGCAGCAGAACAGCGCGCGCAAAATGAAAGGCTCGCATCGCAATAGCCACGATCCATGACGATCTTCATGTGTACCTCCTTGGGTGTACCTTGCAGCTCCAAAGGCGTGCGGAGCGCAAAAGTGTTTCTTTCACTATACTCGAAAAAGTCAGAATCGGCGCAAAATGCAAGCTGCTCTCAAAGCAAAATGGAGGCCATCCAGCAGGCCAATCGGCGCCATGGATGGCCAGCAATCCCACTGGTTGCATCAATGGCGGAAATGACGCGCGCCCGTAAAGCACATCACCAGTCCCAAGCGATCGACGGCGGCGATCACCTCGTCGTCGCGCACCGAGCCACCCGGTTGCACCACCGCCGTAATGCCGTGTTTGGCGGCGGCTTCGATGCCATCGGCAAAGGGGAAGAAGGCATCTGAGGCCATGACGGCGCCGCGGCTGCGTTCGCCCGCCTTGTGCCCAGCCATCATCACCGAGTCGACGCGACTCATCTGGCCGGCGCCCACGCCGACGGTGGCCTGATCCTTGACATAGACGATGGCGTTGCTTTTGATGTGCCGCGCGGCGCGCCAAGCAAAGGCCAGGTCAAGCAACTGTTCAGGGGTGGGCTGGCGCTGGCTAACCACGCGCCAGGCGCCCACCTGCATATCCGCCTCACTGCGATCGAGTTCCTGCACCAATACGCCGCCGACGATGCTGCGCAGACTGAGCGGTCGCGTCGAAGCGCCGCTGTGCACCAGGAGGCGCACATTCTTCTTGCGTTGCAGCAACGCCAGCGCCTCTGGTTCATAGGCGGGCGCCGCCACCACCTCTAGGAAGAGATCGGCAGCCTGCTGCGCGGTCGCCAGATCGAGCGGGCGATTGACGGCCAGGATGCCGCCAAAGGCGCTCACAGGGTCAGACGCCAAGGCTTTCTGGTAGGCCTCGACCAGCGTATCAGCACTCGCCAGCCCACAAGGGTTGCCGTGCTTGATGATGGCAACTGTGGGCGCCGCAAAGTCCTGCGCCGTCGTCCATGCGCCATCCAGGTCGAGCCAGTTGTTGTAGCTCATTTCCTTGCCGTGCAGCACTTCAAACGCGGGCTGCTCGCCGGCGTAGGTATACAGCCCACCAGCCTGATGCGGATTCTCACCGTACCGATTGCGTTGAAACAGCGTCAGGTCAAGATGCAGCTCAGCGGGGAGGGCAGAGGCGTCTTCATCGGCGCCAGGCGCACCTTCACCCAGTTGCTCGGCCAGGTAGGCGGCGATGGCTGCATCGTATTCGGCCGTGTGGCGGAAGGCTTTGAGCGCCAGCCGGCGGCGTAGATGGGCGCCGGTGCCGCCAGCGGCAAATGCTTCGGCCACCGTTGCGTAATCCTCCGGGTCGCAAACCACAGTCACCGACTCGTGATTCTTGGCGGCGGCGCGCAGCAACGCCACGCCGCCAATGTCGATCTCCTCAATAGCGGTCGACATGGATACATTGGGCTGAGCCACGGTCGCCTGGAAAGGGTAGAGGTTGACAACCACCAGATCGATGGCGCCGATGTGGTGCTGCGCCAGTTCCTCTTGATGCTGTGGCGTGCGTCGCGCCAGGATGCCGCCGTGGATCGCTGGATGCAGTGTCTTGACACGACCGCCCAATATTTCGGGGAAGCCGGTGACTTCCTCCACCTGCAGCACGGGAATCCCGGCGGCTTCCAATTTGCGTGCAGTGCCGCCGCTGGCGATCAACTCACCGCCCGCCGCTGCCAGTTGCGCAGCGAAGTGCTCCAGCCCGCGCTTATCCGATACCGAAAGCAATGCCCGGAACGAGGCCATGATGCGTGCTCCTTACTCCAAACTGTTGTGTCAGAAAAAGAAACAGGCAGCCAGACAGGACATGTCCGGCTGCCCGACCCAGGCGAACGATTGACAGCGATCATGGCAGGCTTCCCCGGTGGTTGCCCCCACCTTGCGCCGGAACGCATCATCGCCAGTTAGCCTGCCAGACAACTCAATTACCGCGAGTATAGGAGGGACAGGTGCGGCTGTCAAGCACAATTGGGCAGAAATTAGCACTTCCTGGATTCGAGTTCAGATGCGTCACTGTGATATACTCAGGTGTGGCGCGTCGCCAGGCGGATGTCAGGTGCACGCGCGATAAAGCCCAACTGGTAGGGAAAACGAAGGGGAGACGAATGAGTTACGACGGGCGCGTGTTCACAGTGCAACTAGGCAGTGTTATGCGCAAACTGCCGCTATTTGAGGTGGCGCCAGGCGTCAAAATTGCGATCTTCAACATGCTCGGCGACACAGAAGTCGTTGAAACAGCCGCGGCAATGCTGGCAGCGCGACTGCCAACGCACGCCGAGGTGCTGGTCGTGCCCGAAGTCAAGGCTGTGCCGTTGGCGCACGCGCTGTCGGTGGCCAGCAGGTTGCCTTATGTCGTAGTACGCAAGGTGCGCAAGCCCTACATGGTGAATTGTCTTGAAACGGAAGTGCTCAGTATCACCACCGGCGCACCGCAGACGCTCTTCGTTGATGGCAAAGATGTGCCTCTGGTGCGTGACAAGCAGGTCGTCCTGGTGGACGATGTGATCAGCACCGGCAGCACAATTCGAGGGCTGCGCCAGCTAATGGCTCTCGCCAATGCCAGGGTGGTGAGCGAAATGGCCGTCTTCACAGAGGGCAACCCAGAAGATTGGGATGACATCATTGCGTTGGGGCACTTGCCGATCTTCACGGATTGACCATGCGCAGACCTTGACCGCTCAGCATTTCCGTTTATTGCTGTCTTCGCAGCGCCGTGAAGATAACGCCGTGAAGATAACGCCGTAAAGATAACGCCGTAAAAGAGGTGTGAATGTATGTCGACAATTCTCGACCGGGTCGCCAAAATCGCAGACCGTTATGATGAATTGACCCAACTGATGGCCGACCCGGCAGTCGCTGCAGATTTTACGCGCCTCAGCGAAATCGACCGCGAGCGCCAGGAGATCGAGGAACTGGCGCAGGTATACCGGCGTTATGAGGTCGCGAGGACGCAATTGCAAGAAAACCAGGCCTTGCTCGAAGAGACAGATGAAGAACTGCGCGAACTGGCCGAACTCGAAATCGAGAGCCTGACGAGCGAGCTTGCCGCGCTGGAAAAGCAGATGAAGTCACTGCTGCTACCCAAGGACCCCCGCGACGACAAAAACGTCATCGTCGAAATCCGCGCCGGAACAGGCGGCGAGGAAGCCGGTCTGTTCGCCGCCGAGCTCTACCGCATGTATGTCCGATGGGCAGAGGCGCATCGCTATAAAGTGGAGGAGCTGAGCCTGAGCGAAACCGGACTTGGCGGTCTCAAGGAAGTCGTCTTTGCCATCAAAGGCAAGGGCGCCTACAGCAAGCTGAAGTACGAGTCGGGCGTGCACCGCGTGCAGCGTGTGCCAGTGACAGAGAGCGCCGGGCGCATCCACACCAGCGCCGCCACCGTCGCTGTCTTGCCCGAAGCCGATGAGATCGACGTCGTTATCAATGACAACGACATCCGCATCGACATCTTTCGGAGCAGCGGGCCGGGGGGGCAGAGCGTCAACACGACCGACTCTGCTGTGCGGTTGACGCACCTGCCAACCGGCATCGTGATCTCGTGTCAGGACGAGAAAAGCCAGTTGCAGAACAAGCTGAAGGCGATGCGCATTTTGCGTTCGCGGCTCTATGAAATCGAAGAGCAAAAGCGCGCCGAGGCGTTGGGTGCGGCGCGGCGCAGCCAAATTGGCTCCGGCGACCGCAGCGAGAAGATTCGCACTTATAACTTTCCGCAGAGCCGCGTCACTGATCATCGCATCGGCCTCACAGTCTACCAACTCGACAACGTGCTCAACGGCGCGCTCGATGAGTTCATCGAAGAGTTGGCGGCACATGACCAGGCGCAGCGGTTGGAGGCAATGAGCGCCGAGCTGGCGTAGGTTGCAACGCAGCCAGACGTGGGGCAGACGTAACGTTCCAGTGCCGCAGCGGTCTTGCTTGCGCCTCCCAATGGTCAGCACAAAGTCAGTTGCTGCGCCGCCGAATTTTGCTACAATGATACGCACTCTCCGGCGTTAAGATGCTGCATGCGTCTTGACGCCGCCGCAACACAATGCAAGGATGCAATACTTTCATAGATTCCCAGGAGGAGACAATTGGCGATCTTACAGTTGGATGTTCGACCATGGAAGGGCGAACGCCGGAATCTACGCGCTCAACGGCGAGCTGCGACCGGCCCGAATGTAGACCTGCCGCACCACGATCCACGCCTCAACGCGCAGCGCAATGGTGATACACCAGCTGCAAGCGATGATCCGCCGATCTGGCAGCAAGTCGTCTGGAAGCTTTCCCAAGACACCGAAGTCGGTCCTGCGATCAACGCCGCCACTCAACGCCTGGAAGAGGCGCACATCACGACCGCTCGCCTCGACGCCCAGGTATTGCTGGCTCATGTGCTCGGCGTTGACCGCAGTTGGCTCTTTGCCCATTATGAGCATGTGCTGACGCATGAGCAGGCCGAACAGTTCATGGAGCTGGTTGTGCGCCGCGTGGCGCATGAACCTGTCGCCTATCTCGTCAACCACAAGGAGTTTTACGGGATTGACCTCTACGTTGACCCTCATGTCCTGATTCCGCGCCCCGAAACCGAGATGTTGGTTGACCAGGTGCTGGCTGAAGTATCCATCCGCAACGCGGAGCGGCTGGTCGTGGCAGACGTGGGCACAGGCAGCGGCGCAATCGCACTAGCTGTGGCGACCAGCGCCCCCAGTGCATACGTTTACGCGCTCGACATCAGCGCTGACGCCCTGAACGTGGCGCAACGCAATGTCGCTCGATACGCAATGGACAAACGCATCACGCTGGTGCGCAGCGATCTGTTGGCAAAATTGCCGGCGCGCGCTGATATCGTGGTCGCCAATCTGCCTTATGTCACCAGCGACGATTACGTCACGCTGGAGCCAGATGTGCGCAACTATGAGCCGGTGGGGGCGTTGGTGGGCGGCCCGCTTGGTCTCGATCTGATCACCCGGCTGTTGCGCCAGTTGCCCAGACACGTGACGCCCGACGCCTTTGTTGCCCTGGAGATCGGCTACAATCAGGGCGCAGCGGTCATCGGCCTGGTGGAGACGCTCTTGCCACAGGCAACGCAGGTCGAGCTTCACCGCGACTATCAGGGCCACGACCGCGTGGTCACTTTTCAACTGTAAATCACATCTGTAAATCACACCTTCACGGCAAGCAGGTTCTATGCGTCGCTTTGATCTTGTCATCCTCGACCTTGACGGCACCATCATCAACGCCTACCAGCGCCTGCCCATCAGCCAGGCAGTGCACGACACCATCGCCGCCGTGCAGGCGACTGGCGTCATCGTCACCATCGGCACCGGGCGCACACTGGACTACATTCGGCACAGTCTGCATGGCAATCTGGCGTTGACGCATCCCGTCCTCACCACGCAGGGCGCCGTGATCGGCGACCCGGTGAGCGGCCATGTGCTGGCAGAAGTCACACTCCCGCTCGACAAGGCACGCGACATTGCGGCCTTTGTCGATGCGCACCGCTATCCGACGGCCTTCTATTTCAACGATGCTGACGGACACACGCAGGTCTTCCGCAACTCTCTGGGCGCCACCCCATCAGAAGAGACGTTGCTCCAGCATCTCCTCGGCATCCCTGGCGTACAGGTCGAGGCGTTTTCACCACTGCTGACGGCGCCCAACGCCCACCCCCCTGTCAAGGTCATCGCCTTCAATCACGGCATTCCCGGCGACATCGACCTCTTGCCTGAATATCAACAACGCTTTCCAACGCTCAGCATTACCCGCACGCACGAATGGTTGGTCGAGACGACTGCGGCTGGCGTCGACAAAGGCAGCGGTCTGCGCCGTCTCTGCGACCTGCTTGGCATCGACATTCGCCGCGTGATGGCGATCGGGGACAGTGACAACGACATCCCCATGCTGGAGGCTGCCGGTCTGGGCGTGGCGATGGGCAACGCCGGTGACCATGTCAAGGCTGTAGCCGACTGGATCGCGCCCACCATCGATGAAGAAGGTGCGGCGGTGGCGATGCAACGCTGGATTCTCGGCGCATAGCAGGTGACAACCATGCGCATCACCACCCTCCTCGTCGGGCTGGCGCTATTGCTGGCGGCGTGTCGGCCCATTCCCGCCCCGGCTGTAGCCATGGTCGGCGCGCCCGGTGTAGGCGACCCAATCTTTCCCTTGCTTGGCAACGGTGGCTACGATGTGCAGCACTACACACTCGACCTGACGGTGGATGTCGCGCGCAACCTGCTCAAGGGCACGGCCACGTTGCGGGCGACAGCGACCCAACCCCTGGCAGCCTTCAACCTCGACCTGCTCGGCCTGGAGGTCAGCACCATCAGTGTTGACGGCGCCCCGGCGCACTTCACGCGCAGCGGACAAGAGTTAACCATCACACCCGGCGCCCCGCTCGCCACCGGCGCGATCTTCACTACGACAGTGGCTTACGCTGGGGAACCGACGCCGCTGGCCGATCCCGACCTGGCTTTCATCGACCAGGGCTGGAATCATCAGGATGGCGCCATCTATGTGGTGAGCGAACCGGGCGGCGCCATGACGTGGTACCCGGTTAACAACCACCCAACCGACAAGGCGACCTACACGCTGCGCGTCACCGTGGACAAGCCCAACGTCGTCGCCGCCAACGGTGTGCTGACTGAGGAGATCGACCTGGGCGAGCAGCGCACCTACGTCTGGGAGATGGCGCAGCCGATGGCGAGCTATCTCACGACGCTGGTGATCGGCGATTTCGTGCGCGTCGAGGAGCCAGGGCCAGACGGCGTGCTGATCCGCCACTACTTCCCGCCAGACGAAGTCGAAACGCTTACCAGAATCTTTGCCAATACGGACGAGATGGTCGCCTTCTACAGCGACCTGATTGCGCCGTATCCCTTTGCAGAGTATGGCGTCGTGATGCTGCCCTTCCCGCTTGGCTTTGCATTGGAAACGCAGACGCTTTCTGTCTTTGGCCCGGAGATGGCGATGGAGGGCGTGAACGCGCACGAGCTAGCGCATCAGTGGTTTGGCGACACCGTGACGCTGGCCGCCTGGGATCAAACCTGGCTCAATGAGGGTTTCGCCACCTATCTGCAGCGAATGTGGCTGGAGGACAAATTGGGGCGCGGCTTCATGGATGGCGGCATGCGCCAATACTATGCAGGACTAAAAGGCTTCAAGGTCGCGGCGCCGGGCCGCGTCACAGAAGCAGAGCTTTTCTCGGAAGCCGTCTATGAGCGCGGGGCCTGGGTGCTCCACGCCCTGCGGCTCGAAATTGGGGATGCTCTCTTCCGCGAGTTTCTGCGCACCTATTACGCCCGCTACAAAAATGATGTTGTCACCACGGCGGACTTCATCGCCACCGCCAACGAAGTGAGCGGCCAGGATTTGACCGAGTTCCTCAACGCCTGGCTTTACGACGCCGAGATGCCGCCGATCCCCGAATAGCCCAACACAAGCGCAGGCAAGACAGAAACTCGACGCCTTGCTGCAAATCCAGAGATTTGCGGCAAGGCGTCGCTCAGACCACCGCAGCGGCTTACTTTGCCGCCGCCAGCGCCTGATCCAAATCCCAGAGAATGTCCTCGATATCTTCCAACCCAATGCTCAGGCGGATAAAGTCCGGCGAGACGCCGGCGGTCGCCATCTCCTCAGGGGTGAGCTGGCTGTGCGTGGTCGTCGCCGGGTGGATCGCCAGGCTCTTGGCGTCGCCAACGTTGGCCAGGTGGCTGAAGAGCTTGAGATTGTCGATGAACTTCTGCCCGGCCGCTGCGCCGCCCTCGATGCCAAAGCCCAAGATCGCGCCGACGCCCTTGGGGAGATACTTCCTGGCAAGTTCGTAGTCCGGGTGGCTCTTGAGACCGGGATAGGAGACCCACTTGACGGACTTGTGCCCCTCCAGGAATTCGGCCACTGCCTGCGCGTTGCGGCAATGGCGCTCCATGCGCAGACTGAGCGTCTCGATGCCGGTCAGCGTGTTCCAACTATTGAAGGGCGCCTGTGATGCGCCAATATCGCGCAGAATCTGCACGCGCGCCTTGATTGCGAAGGGCGGCAGACCGACGCCAACCAGATCGGCGTACTTCAGGCCATGGTAGCTGGGATCGGGCGTGGTGAAGTTGTCAAAGCGGCCACTTGTCCAGTCGAAGTTGCCGCCATCGACAATCGCGCCGCCGATGGCCTGCCCGTGCCCGGCAAGGAACTTCGTGGTGCTGTGGGTGATGATGTTGGCGCCGTGCTCAAAGGGGCGGCAGAGATAGGGCGTAGCAAAGGTGTTGTCGATCATGAGCGGAATGTTGTATGCCTTGCCGATCGCCGCCACTTCCGCAAAGGGGAAGACCTTGATGTCCGGGTTGCCCAGCGTCTCACCGTAAAGAATCTTGGTGTTGGGGCGGATTGCCTTCTCGAAGTTGCTGGGATCGCTGGGATCAACGAAAGTCACGTCAATGCCGATGCGCGGGAAAGTGTAGTTGAACTGGTTGTAGGTGCCGCCGTAGAGCCGGCTGCTCGTCACAATGTGGTCGCCTGCACCACATAGGGTCAGGATCGCCATCGTCTGCGCCGCATGTCCAGAGCTGGCCGCCAGCGCCGCAACGCCGCCTTCGAGGCTGGCAAGCCGCTGCTCTAGCACGTCGGTTGTGGGGTTCATGATGCGCGTATAGATGTTGCCCAGCTCCTTCAAGGCGAAGAGGTTGGCGGCGTGTTCTGTGTTGCGGAACTGATAGCTCGTTGTCTGGTAGATCGGCACGGCGCGGCTGCCCGTTGTCGGGTCCGGCGTCTGGCCGGCGTGAAGCTGACGCGTATTGAAGCCAAATTGTCGTTCGCTGGTCATGAGTCGCTCTTTCCTGTCTACTTTTGTGCTGAAAATAAGAAACCTCTCGCCTGGTTGGTGAGAGGTCGAGGTGTATATCGCCCACTGCCCTGTTTCCGGGCAACAAAAATCCCCAACGAGTGGGGATGAGCAGGAAAACACACAGCTTCCTCTCATCTTCCAGAACACGTCTGCCGGATTTGGCACCCTACTTGACCGATCCGCAACATTGCGGAGCGTTCATCGGGTTGCCGAGGCTTCACAGGGCCGGTCCCTCCACCTCTCTGGATAAGAGTGTCGCTATTCAATTGTGAGGCGGAAGAATAACAGGACAGGCAGGATTTGTCAAATAAGCATGAGAGAAATTGGTGAGGGGTGAGTTGAGAGGGGCAAAGTCAGAAGGGGAAGACGCCAATCTCCCAATCTCCAATCTCTCAATCTCCAATTTCCTCTATACCTCTGGTCTGCGCGGATCGAGCGCCTGGTCGGCGTGCATCCAAATCAGGCGGGCGTAACGGAAAATCAGTGGCGTCAACAATGCAGTTTCAGCGAGGATGGCAAGCGAAAAGACCAAAATCGACACATTCATCCATGCCAACCATATAGCCGTGGGCGCCAGAATCAGAAAGCCAGCAGCGTAGCCAACGAACATCGAATTGAGAAAATAGCCGGTCTCCCGCTCGAACTTGACGCCGCACACAGGACAGTGTGTGTGCATCCCAAAGAGCGTGGTGAAGACCTGCCCACGCAGACACACCGGGCAACGTTGGCGCAGCAACGCAATGAGTCGTTTCATACGAGGATTCTATCACGTCGCGTGCATAACCGCGATCGGCGCTGCACAGCGCCACCCCATAACGCCTGCTTCGGGTCAGGTTTACATCTCCAGCAACTTTGGGGTAAAATGATGAGTGCCGCCATTCTGACAATTCGTGCTACGAACCGACGTTTATGGCAAAAACCTTCTACACCGAACGCGATATCGAAGATTTGCATGCACGCGGCATAACGAGCATTGACATCCACGACGATGTCGTGCTTACCGACCTGGCGCGCGAGCGTGCGCTCAAGTTGGGGATGCGTTTGGAGCGCATCAAGCCCAACGCGCACCCGGCGGATGCCCCCAACGAGGCGCTGATCCATCGCATCAAGGCAGCGGTGCTGGCGCAACTGGGTGGTCGCTGGATCGATCCTAATGTGCTGGATGCGGTGGTGCGCCGCGTCGTAGCTGAAATGGAGCGCTGAGCGCCTGACCTGAAGGCGCAGCGGCGCACACAACCCCACACTTCACACCGCTAGTTGCCCGACTCCGCCCCTGGCGTCGGCGTCCCCGGCCCCACCAGGTAGACCGCTCGCCACGGCTGGTAGAGACTCTTGAGTGTATCGGTGCGCGTCGTGCCATTCTCTACGATGGTGCGCGTAACGGTCACGGACATGCCTTCCTTCTCCCACTCGACCTGTTTGATCTGACCAGGCGCCAAGTTTTCGTCCACCGTGTAGATCGGCGCATCCGGCTTGATGACGTCGGTGATCTCCGGCTTGCTCACCGTCACCGTGCGATCCGGGCGTGTGCCATAGAAGTTGAAGGTGATGACGCCGTTGACGCTGTCCACGACCGGGTCGATCAGCAGGTACGCGTTCGTGTCGTTGCGAAAACGAAAGTCGACGTCGGGCGTGAAGATGGTGGCATCCATGCCTGGCTCACCGTACCAATCCACCACATAGCCGTGATTGTAGCGTTCCACCAGCGGAAAGCCACCTTCATACGCGGCGCGAAAGACCGTCGTGCTCACCTGACAGACGCCGCCGCCCACGCCCACTGCTGTCCGATCGCCCCAGATCACCAGCGAATCCTCAAAACCATTGGCCGAGCTGACGTCGCGCACAATCTCATTGAAGCTAAAGATGCCGCCCGGCGGTATCACTACGCCCTCGAACTGTTCTGCCGCCACTTCGACATTGCGTATGCGACTGGCGCTGCTGCCGGCAAAATAGGTTGTGCCGCTAGAGACCAGCTCACGAATGCCCATTTCGGCGATCCGGTTCATGTCCACGGCTGGCGGCACGCTATTGATTACCAACTGCGCCTCCGGCGCGCCGCTGGCAACCGCCGCCTGGATCGCCGCCAAACTGGCCTCCACATCCAGCGCACGCCCGGCAAAACTTGGCGTCAACACGGTGACGGCGCCGGTGTCAGGATTGAAGCGCAGCCGGGCGTCACGCGGGCGTTGGTCGATCTGAGCGGCAAGTGTTTCCAGATAAGCGCGGACTTTGGCGTCATCCAACACCAGCGGCGTGGTGGAAAGCGCCAACTCGCGCAGATCGGCGGGCGTCAATGCGAAATCACCGCCCGCAACAGACGCACGCAATAGCAGCGGCGCCAGGGTGGCGCCGGTTGGCGCCAGGACAGACGCCGGCAGCGACGCCTGCGGTGGGGCAACGCTATTGACGACCAGGGGCGCCTCCACAACTGTATGAATGCTGTCCCCCTGTAGCGCAGCCAACACGCCCTGCACGGTGGCATCCACATCGACCGCTACGCCAGGCTGTGCAGCGATGGCAACATCGCCAAGCGTGCGTGCAGCCATACCGGGGCGATCGACTGTTGCGGCAATCGCGGCCACCGCTGCGCGCAACGCTGCCACATCGACAGCCACCGGCGGGGAAATCTCCTGCTGGCGCAGCGCGGCGTGCAGTTGATCCGCGATGTCGTGCAACAGAGACCCGCTACGACCAAACAGATACGCTCGATTGACGGCGGTCATCAGATCGGCGTTGGCGCGCACCCGCGCTGTCTCCAATGGCCACTGCTGTTGATCGTAGACTAACATGATCGGCGGCAGTGGATACTGATAGAGCGTGGCGTTGAGTCGCTTGAGCGCCTCAGCTCGTGTCAGCCCCCCAAGTGACACACCGCCAACGCTGACGCCAGTGTAGATGCGCCCCGTGTGCCAGAAACCCCAACCCGCAGCCGTCAACACCCCACCCAAGAAAAACAGCAGAGTGAACAGCGCCAGCAGATCAAAGGTTGTGCGGTGTAGCGTTTCCCGGCGACGCGGCGGATAAAGTGTCGTCTGCATGTTCTCTCCGTTCTCGAAACGGGTCGCGTGGCGGCGTGCTCAACCACCAAGTTGTGGCGCAATATACCAAAACGGGATCGCCAGATTCAGCAAGAAGAGCATGAAGAACGGCAAAGCCCACACGATAACGCGCGTCACGCCCAAGAAGGGTTGCAGCCACTGGTTCATCAAAAACCGCTGCAGCCAGGACGGAGCGCCAATCACAATAGCATCTACCGCCCCAAAAAGCAAGAGAGGTTGCAACATCAACAGCAAGCCAAATAAGCCGATCGCAAGAATCGCCCGCCGATCCATAATGTCGGTGCGCAAGTCCGCAACAGCCAGCGCACCGGCCAGCACAACCGCCATCAACCCAGTGAGCTTGCCTTGTAACGGCTGCATCAATTCACGCCATGCCAGCGCCATGAACGCACTGATCGGCAGCAGCCCCCAAAAGAGGTAGCGCCCCTGATGCTGCACGAATTTGAGGTTGTACCAGACAAAACTTGCCAACACCACCAGCACCATCGCCCCAAACAAACCCAGCACCCAAAATTGGTAGCGATCCATGTCCGCTTCAGGGCGGCCACAAATGAAACGCACCAACGCCCAGAGCAGTCCCAGCAACAACACGCCAGTGAAGGCTAGCAACAGCGTGTAGATGCGTGGCTCCATGAAGACGCCCAGCCAGCCAAAGACGCCCCAAAAGCTACGAAAGGTGAAGTCGAGCGCCCGCTCTAGGTAGGTGACAAAGCCCGTGCGTGCGATCCAGGCGGCAGTGGTCGGCTGGCCGGCGACCAGCCGGTCATGCATTTGCAAGCCGAGCAAGTCTCCAGCCCCATACAGTTGCAGGTTGCGCAGCCAAAGTGGGAGCACCAGAAGCAGCGCGGGCGCCAGCACCCATAGCACTGCGCCGAAACCACGCCACAGATTTTGGCGCGATGGGCGCGCTGCACGCTGGTCAAGTTGCGCGGTTGGCGCCAGCCAGACGGTCAGCAACACCGTGCCCGCCGCCAACGGCGCCGCTGCATAACCGTAGAGCTTGGTCGCCATGCTCAACCCTAACAGCACGCCAAGCCAAAGCAGGGTGCGCGGCTCGAAGTTGTCGGCGTCTGGCGCCGCCTCCGCGCCAGAGTGATAGAAACGCCGCTTCATCCAGCGCAGTAAGGTCAGCATCGACGCCAGGATCAGCACCTCCGCCAGGCCGTCATTGTTGACGGCGGCGCTCATTGCCACGTGCATCGGCAAGAAGGCGGCAAAGGCTGTGGCGCCCACCGTGAGCAATGGCTTGGTCGGGAAGGCTGTCTCCATACAGGCGTAGAGAAGCAGCAAGCCGACTGCGCCCAACAAGATATTGAAGAGACGTACGAATAGGAGATCGCCATTGCCCAGCCAGAAGGCCGGCGTCGCGGCAAGGTAATAGAGCGGCGGCTGATAGGCTTCATAGCGCAATACGTCAATCGGGAGATGTGGCGGGAAGCCGCCGCTCACCAGCGCACTGAGATAGTCTTGGTCGTAGTCGCCCTCACGCAGCACTGGCAGTCCATTCCCTGTGGCGATGGTGACGATGTTGTTGTAATGCGCTGGCTCATCGGGGTTTTCCCAGTCGGGCGTGATGACAGCGTAGAGCGTCGCCGCCATCATATAGCCAATGAGGATCAGCGCCAATGCCAGTCGTGGTCGGCGCAAGTAGTAGTGATCGAGACTAGCAGAGATAGGACGATAGCTCGAGGCCAAGTTCTCCATCCAGCTATCCCAATTTCTCGGCCATGACCGCCTCGTCCAGCTTCACGAAGAGCGGCTTCGGCTCGCGCAGTGGCTGCCCCGGCGACAGCACGCCGGCAGCCCACACGCCGCTGGCGCCACGATGGTCATAGCGCAGCACGAGATGACGCCCACGGGCGTCTTCAACAACTTCGGTGTACTGACGGCCAAAGAGCGGTTGATCGTAACCGAGCATTGCGTGCACGGCTTCACTGGCATGCGGCAGGACGGGCGCCCAAATTACCTTGAGCCAGTCGATCGCCTGCAGCGCCACATAGACGACGGTGGCGGCTCGCTGTGGGTTCTCGCCGATGATCTTCCAGGGCGCGTGGTCGTTCAGATATTGATTCACGCGCTGGCTGAGCCGTCGCGCCTCTTGCAGCGCCGCCTTCAGCTTGACCGCTTCGTAGAGCGCGCCGACGCCGTCGAAGCCGGCCTTGATCTCGGCCAGGAAAGCTTCGTCATCGGGCGTCAACGCTGTGGGCATCGGCGTCTTGCCCTCGAAACGCTTGTAGGCAAAGCCAAGCATCCGGTTGACCAGATTGCCCCAGTTGGCGACCAGTTCGTTATTGACGCGGTCCATGAAGTCCTGCCAGGTGAACTCTACATCGGCGGTTTCCGGCGCCATGGCCGTCAGCACATAGCGCCAGGCGTCGGGCTGAAATTGCGCCAGCACCGTGTTCCAGCCGATCACGTTGCCGCGGCTGGTGCTGAATTTGCCGCCATGTAGATTCAGGTATTCGTTGGCGGGCACATCGTAGGGCAGGTTGAGATGGCTGGCGCCGGCGTTGTAGCCGATCAACATGCCGGGCCAGATGATGGTGTGGAAGGGGATGTTGTCCTTGCCGATGAAGTTGTAGATGCGTGCGTCCGGGTTGACATCGGCGTCCCACCATTGCCGCCATGCCTCGGCGTCGCCGCTGAGCTTCGCCCATTCGATGGCTGCGCTCAGATAGCCGATCACGGCGTCGTACCAGACGTAGATGCGCTTGTCCGGGTAATCACCGATGGGAATCGTGACGCCCCAGTCCAGGTCGCGGGTGATGGCGCGTCCACGCAGTTCGCGCAGTTCGAGCTGACCGCGCGTGAAGTTGAGCACATTGGGGCGCCAATGTTCTTTCCCGTGCGCAATCCACTCGAGCAGCGGTTCGTTCATCTTCGCCATATCGAGGAAAAAATGTTCGGTCTCGCGAATCTCCAGCGCAGTCGTGCCGCTGATCTTGGAGCGTGGGTTCTTCAGCTCAAGCGCGTCATAGATGCGCCCGCAGTTGTCGCACTGGTCACCGCGCGCATCGGCATAGCCGCAGTAGGGGCACTCGCCCTCGACGTAGCGATCTGCCAGAAACTTCTTTGCGACCGGATCGTACCACTGGCGCTGCACGTCCTTGTAGACAAAGCCCGTCTCCCAGTGGCGCGTGAACATGTGCTGGGTGACTTCCCAGTGATTGGCCGTGTCGGTATGGGTGTACAGGTCGAAGGTCAGCCCCATCGCCAGGCAGCCATCCACGAACAAGCCGTGATATTTGTCGATGAATTCGCCGTAGGGAATGCCGTCGGCGTCGGCCTTGAGCATGATCGGCGTACCATGCGTGTCGGAGCCGCTCACCATCAGCACGTCGTTGCCGATCATGCGCTGGTAGCGTGCAAAGATGTCTGGCGGCAGGTACGCGCCAGCGATCTGCCCGATATGCTTTTCGCCGTTGACATACGGCCACGCCACCCCGATCAAGATTTTTCGTCCCATACCTTTACCCTCATTACCCAGGTTGTAATCACCAATCGCTTGTCTCTCCGTTGAGATTGGAGATTAGAGATTGGAGATTAGAGATTGGAGACTGATTTATCGATTCGCCCACCAGCCAGCCAGCGAGACCAGGCCATAGAGCAACAAGAAGAAGAACAACCCACCCGTGATGCACAACCAGCCAGCAATTGCCCCGCCTAGCCCGTAGTAATACCAGATCAGCGCGCCGCCAACGACGTAGAGAATGACAAAAAAGCCAATCACCAACTGCCCTTCGGTCGTGCGCACAAAACGCATCGGGTCAAAGCTACGCCGTCCACGATTCATAAAGGGCTATTATAGCGGGTGATGAGGAGGGGTGACAAAGCGTGGCGAGTTGATCAATGCGCCAACATGCTTTGCCGAATCACAGGAAGGAATCGAGGTCGAAGTTCTCGCTGTTGAACTCGACGAGCTTTACCCAGTCAATCGCTCCAGAAGGCGCACAGAATCGCTGTGAAAACTCAACAGTGAGACGGTTTACCAGCGCCCCGCGGCCAGCCAGAAAACGCTCGTTGTGCTCGCGTGCCCGGTAGCCGAGCGGCTCAATGATCTCTGTGTAAAGTTCTTTGTTTTCGCTGATCAGATACCAGAAATTCTGCCCTGCGACCTTCAGATATCCGGCTCTGGTGTAGGCTGTCCGCGTCTTGCCATAGCAGATGCCGAGCACTGGCTGGACATTTGCTGCCAAACGCGACTGTCGGACGCGGTTCACCGCATTGCGCAGATCTTGAGCAAGCATTCGCCCAGCTCCGTGCTGTATTGCTCTGTCGCCTCCAACAGCCTGGGCTGCAAAACTGCAAGACGATTGCGAGCAAGTTCACAGAATGCAGGGTCTAAATCGATGCCGATGTAGTGGCGACCAAGTTTCTTTGCAGCGACCGCAGTTGTGCCTGAACCCACAAACGGGTCAAGTACAGTATCGCCACTCTTGGTAAAGAGTTTGATGAACCAGATCGGTAGATCAATTGGAAAAACGGCGCTGTGATTACGATTGGAACACTCTGTTGCCATGTGAATCACATTGGTCGGATATACCATCGAACGTCCAACCCAATTCGATACATTCTTGCCGAAACCACTTGCGACACGTGATTCATCCCGAACTCGATCGGTTTCGCTCAATTTTGCCAGTCTATCCTGCGCCCAACTACCGACAGGAACCATGACCGCATCCTGATACATGTGAAAATTGCGCGCCTTGTTGAACTGCAGCAAACGTTCCCAGGAGTCACGAAACCGATTGGGCCATTTCCCTGGATAAGAGTTCTTCTTGTGCCACATGAACTCTTCAGTCCACAGCCATCCTTGTCTGCGCATGCTCAGGATTAGCTCGATCACATAGGTGTGTCGCTCACCGTTGACGACGCGTTCTTTGATATTAAGCACAAACGTGCCGGTCGGCTTGAGCACGCGCAAAAACTGCTGCGTTTTTGGCAAAAACCAGTCAACGTATTTGTCAGGCGAAACACCACCATACGTGTGACGTCGTTGATCAGCATATGGCGGTGACGTAAAAATCAGATCAATTGAGTTATCTGGGAGAGACTCAAGAACCTGCTCGCAGTCACCTTCAATAATTGTGTCCCATCCTAACATCGGCGCCCCCTTTCCCGAACACCTATTCTAGCGGAAAGCGCCCCGGCGTCAAACTGACTTCACTGGGGGGATTCTTTATGCCATGCCTGATGGCGCCGCTTGCCACAAATGCAGCGGCTGTCGGCCTCGCCCCTCACTACGTATCTCTACCTTCATACTTGTTGCGACAAGACAAGTTGCGCAGACACTCCTCTCATCGCAGCATGGGCGCTGAGGCGTTGTCGTCACCTTCAGCGTCGAGCGCGTCATCATCGTCCGGCGACACAAGGGGCACATCCAGGGTCGCCAGCAGGGCGTGTAGCGCCTCTGCCAGCGCGCGGCGTTCGGCTTTGCTCAGGTTCTGCAGCTTGTTGGCAAGCTGCGCTGCCTGCCGCACCAATTTCACCGCGGTTGACAAGGCGTCGGGGATCGGCTGACCGGCCTGGCGCATGAGGTGATAGGCGCGCTCCAGTTCGCCCGCCTCGCGCGCCTGGCGGATCGCCAGTTCCAACTCGCCGAGCTTTTCCCACGCCAGCGAGGCGTCGTGCGGGTTGCCGTTGTAGGCGGCAATGAACGCACCGAAGCGCAACAACTGTTTGTCCTGGCTGGCCGTCGTCCAGTGTGCGCCGTACATCAGCTCGACGCGATTCTCCAAATCCCACAACCGGTCGTCGAGGTCAGGATAGCCCGCTTGCTGATTGTAGCGTTCGGCGCGCACCGCCCAATCGTAGTAGAGTGCGTGATCCTCTCCCAGGTGCGCAAAACTCTCTTCCAGCCAGTGCGCAACAAATGCGTAGGCCGCACCATCCAGCGACAGGGGTGCCAGTGCCTGCAGCGAGTCATCGATATAGCCCAACAGCGCTCTCACCTGGGCGCCCGTCAACGCGCTGGCATGAGGTAGGTTTGTATAGCGCTGCGCCACCAGCGCAGCCAGGGCAGCGCCTGTGTCATCCGCTTCGCTTCGCATAATAGCGGCTAGTTCGGTGAACAGGGTCGCCAGTTGCTTACGTGCTTCAGGGCCAGCCTTGAGCAGCATCACCCCCCATTGCCAGCCTGTCGTGATCATCGCTTCATCCAACGTGCGGCGCAGGCGGGCGTCTTCCACGGCCATGACCAATGGCGCTAATGCCTGCAGGTGAGCGTAACGCCCGGCAAGATCGCCGTGCGGCGTAGCGGGCGCTTGCGCAGCGTGCAGGCGCATCTCCACTGCACTGGACAACGCCTCACGTTGTTCGTCAGCCTCGTCAATGACGGCCGGGTCGCCCAACTCCGCCGCCAACGTCCGCGCCTGTTGATTCAAGTGCAGCGCCTCAGCCAGACGATCGTGCAGCAGGTGGACGGCGGCCTCTTGAAGGAAACTCTGGATATACTGCGCCTGCGCCTCGCGCTGAAGGGTGCGATCCGCCAGTTGCACGGCAAATTCGTAGGCGCGACGATTGCGGTTGCGCGCTTGCTCCCAACGCCCGCGTTCGATGAGATCGTCCACTTCGTCGAGATAGCCTTCGACGACTTCGATCTCCGACATTTGCTCGGTGCGCAACAGGTCGCGCAGCGCCTCCCACGTCATTGTGTAGTGGCCCTCAAGATTGTCGATCTCCAGCGCCGCCAGCACGGGCGCGTTGGGCGCTTCCAGCAACACAAGTTTATCAGTCGAGCGGCTCAGCGCCACGCGCATCTCATCGATCAGGCGCCGCGCCTCGAAGAGTGGCGGCATATCGCTGCTGTCCGCCAGCCGCATCGCCTGCTGGAAGGTGGCGTCCAGCCCGACAACGATCACGGTGTTGCGCTCCAGCCCTTTGATCTCACGCACATCGAAGATCACTTCCTCCGCCTTGACCGCCTCATCTTCAGTCGCCTTCAGCGTCGGCACACTGCCATTCAGGTCAATCAAGGCGCGCCCGGGTAAATCGGCCAATTCTTCGACAAAGTCACGCCATTGTCGCGCGGCGTCAGCGCTGGCGTCCTGCATGGTCACAGGCAACGGACAAATCAGTAAACGCCCATTCTCCTCGCGGCTATCTGGGCGATGTGTGGCGACGGAGAGTTCCATATCGGCGTCGTCGAGAAAACTCTGACGGTTGGCGCTGGGACGCAATTGCTTCGGCAGCCGCACGTAGAAATTCCAGGCACTGTCGATGACATACGCCAGGTTGCGCGGCGATCGGCGCTGATGGCGAAACTCGAACTCCTGAGGATTAGCGCCCAGCACCTCGCGCAGCAGGTCTTTGGTCACGCCCCAGTCGAAGCCACTCGGCTGCACAATCTGCGACTCATCGCCGGCAAAGACAACAGCCAGCTGGCGATCGCCACTGCGCAGCCGCATGCGCGCCAATTCCGCCAACAGCGCAATTTGTAACAGCGTCAGGTCCTGAATCTCATCGACCACCAGCGCGTCAATTCGGCGCAGCCAACCTGGCAGTTTGCGCCCACCGGCTGACTCGCCGGACTGCGCCAGCAGGTTCAGTGCACGTCCCGCCGCAACCTGGTCAAGAAAAAAGCGGTCGCCGCGCAGCCGTTCGCTCAGTCGGACTGCTGTCGCGGCTTCGTCACGCGTCAGACGACGCGCGGCGGCGTAGGCGTCGAGATTGAAGGCGCCATCGCTGAAGACGGCTTCGGCCACACGCGGCGCGGGCAGTGGATATCCGACCGGAAAGGTGCGTCCCAAGATGTGCGCGCGAATTTCGGTGTAAAGCGCGGCCGGATAGCGTCGCCAGCCGCCCAGAATCGCAGCCGGCTGCATGTCGAGATAACGGCGAAAATCGGCTAGCTCTTGCAACGGGTCGAGCGCGGCTGGCAGACCGGTAAGCTCCTTTTCCAGTTCTGTCAGCGTGCGGATGTGGATGCGCTGCTCCAGTTCCGGCGCTTGCGCCGCCAGGAACTCCCGCGCTGCGCGTTTGAGGCGCGCGGTGTAGGTGACATAGAGCAAGCTCTCCAGCCCGCGTTGCAGAATGAGATCGCGCACCAGGTAGAAGAGCGCCACGGTCTTGCCGCTGCCAGGCAACCCCTTGACAGTAGCCGGCGCCATGCGGTCGGTTTTCAAGTAGACGCCGACGTCGCGTTGCTCGTCGAAACGCGGGTCGATACTGGCGAGCGACACCTCGTCGAACTCATCCAGCGAAATCAAATCGATGGGATCGTCGGTCTCGTCGTGGTGACGGATGCTATGCACCAGAATCGTCTGACCCGCTTGCCCGCCGCTGCGGTCGGCCAGCTCGCTCTCGGCCAGGGGAATCCACCAGAGATAGTAGTGGTAGCCTTGCACCGGCGTGCGGCGCCAGCGAGCATTGTAGCCGGTAGTCGTTTTCACATTCGGCGTGCGCCCGCGCGTACCCAACAGCACCTGCGCCCACATCGCCTTGCGGCGGATCGAGTCGGGCAGGCGCTCGGCGTTGCGCTCATATTGCCGATGCTTGAGTAACCGATAACCGGGCATGCTCGTTCTAGTTCACCGCCTCTACTATACCAGAATGCACACGAAACCGACGTGCGCGTTGGCGGAATGCGGGCGAAAAATCGTCCCAATCTGTCGTCGTGACGATGGCTTGGGGCACATCGTCGATGACGGCCAGTAATTGACTACGGCGTTCGGCGTCGAGTTCGCTCATCACGTCATCGAGGAGGAGCAACGGTGCGACACCGGTGGCGGTGGTCATCGCACGCACTTCCGCCAGCTTGAGCGCGAGTGCGGCGCTGCGCTGCTGACCGCGACTGCCGTAAATGCGCAAGTCGCGCCCGTTGGCCAGCAAGCGCAGATCATCACGATGCGGGCCATAGAGCGTCGTCCCCGTGGCCAGCTCGCGGCTGCGGCGCGTCGCCAACTTGCGCAGGTAGACTGCACGCACTGCATCAACATCAAGCCGAGTCGATGGCAACGCACTCAACAGCCCTTCCCGCAGCAACTCGAACTCCTGGTCAGTCAGCAGGCCGGGGTTGAAACTGGGCAGATAGTGCAGCGTCAATTGTTCACGCCCGCCGCTGAGTCCGGCGTGGCGTTCGGCGGCGATGGCTTCGAGTTCGAGAAGAAAATTGTGCCGCCGGGTCACAACAATGGCGCCATGCTGCACCAGCTTCTCGTCCCAGAACACAAGTTGGGCATCGACGGCAGGCGAAGGACGGGCGTCCTGGTCGCGCAGGGTTTTGAGCAGGCTGTTGCGCTGCTGCAACACCTGTTGATAAGCAGACAGCGCCCGACAATATGTCTTATCGATCTGACAGAGCGCCACATCGAGATAGCGTCGTCGCTCGCCCGGCCCGCCATCGACCAGCTTGATATCCTCTGGCAAGAAAAGCACGGCGCGGAGCAATCCCACCAGATCCATTGCCCGGCGCGGCGCGCCGTTGATCTTGATCTGCTTGGTGAAGTTGACGCCGTCGCCACGTGGGGTGAGCAATACTTCCAGGCCGAACGTGCGCCCATCGATGTGCACCTGACCCGCCACCCGGCAATAGGGGATCGGCTCTTCACTGGCCTGCCAGTCGACGATCTCGCGCTCCTGTCCGGCGTGGATGGCCTTGCTGGTGGCGAGCAGGAAAATGGCTTCGAGCAGATTCGTCTTGCCCTGCGCATTTTGGCCTTGCAGCAGCGTCAATGGTGAGTCGAAAAGCAGGTCGAGATGATGGTAGTTGCGAAAATGGGTCAGGCTCAAGTGCGATAGCAGCATGGCGTCTCAGTGTATACTCCAAGAGGCCGTCTGAACATTCCCTTGCCTCGACGCAGAGACGCACAAGGTGCAGAGAGAACCAAGAGTCCCGGCATCCTCGGACATGCTTGCTCGGCGCGCCGCCACATCTTTGTCTCCCTGCGTCGAGAACAATATTGGTTGCGTACTCATCAGCTTCTGACCGATTGACGGCGCGCGGAAAGGTCAGCAATCAGAAGGTCAAGTTCAGTGTCCTGGTCGGCGCCGGTCTTCATTGCCATATCGACCTCCAGGAGCCGATCTAGAATGTCCTCCAACTCCTCGAAGGTGTATTGGTGGGCAAGCGGGAGCGCCTTTTGCACCGGGTAAGCGCCATAACCAAGTTGTTTGGCAATCTCATAGGGATTGGTCTGACCGGTGGCAAACAGGCTCTTGATCTCGATCAACATGCGGTACTGGCGGGCGATCATGGTGAGCAAATAAATCGGGTTCTGATCGTTGCGCCTCAGTTCACGTAGGGCGTGCATGGCCTTGGCGCCCTGGCGCTGGCCAAGCGCGTCGGTCATATTCCAAACCAATTCCTCGCTGACGTCAGCCACCATCGTGCGTACATCCTGCACGGTGATGGGGCGACCATCGGCGTAGAGCGCCAGTTTCTCCAGCTCGTTATCAAGCTGACGCAGGTTGGCGCCAACAAAGTTACAAAGTAAGGCAGCTGCAGCGCCGTCGATGGCGATATTCTGGGCGCGCGCCCGCGCCTGCAACCATGCAGGCAGCGTTTTGGCATCGGGCGCGGTAAGGGTTTGCTGTTTCACCACACCAGCCTGAATGAGCGCTTCCAGCCCGGCGATACGACGCTCAGGGTGGGCGCCCGACGACGGCAAGACATAACCTTTCCACAACCCGCGCCGCTTATCCACAGAGTTATCCACAAACACGAGAATGCAACTCTCTGGAACGCTGCGCAACCCTTCTAGCAACTGCGCCATTTCGCCATAGACAGCGGCGGCGTCGCTCTTGCTGGCAGCCATACGTTTCTCGTAGGCGTCGAACAGGCCGCGCACAATCAGCAGGCGACGCTCGCACAGAAACGGCATCATCGCGGCCTCACCCAACACCTGCATGGCGTTGCTCTGACCGCCTGCCAGCTCGACTGTGTTCAGCCCGGCCATTTCCGGGTCGCCCAGCGCAGCCTTCTGCGCAGCAAGCCACTCAGCAGTCAGATATTCGTCGGCGCCCAACAGCAGGTGAATCATGGTGATGCGTGTTGTGTGTTGCGTGGTGCGTGGTGCGTCATGAAACACGCACCACGTGACACGTTCCGTGTCTACTCAAACAGGACACGGTAGCCCTTTAGCCCAGCCCCATCCAGCAGCCGCACATCCTTCAGCCAGCGATCACCGATCTGCGCGGAGGTAGTGTACTGCTGCAAATGTAGCCCCAAGCCAGGGCTGACCACGAGCGTCGGCAACACGAACAGCAGGGCACGTGCGAAACGGCTCATGGGGTGTTGACGCTTGCCGGCGCTGCCCAGCAACGCTGCCAGCGTGACCAGGACGCCGGTCGTCAGCAGGTTGGTGCCACAGTTGGGATGGATCGCCAGGTGCGCTTCGCCAGCTTGCAGGCGGAGCATGGCGTCCGCCACGCCCCGGCGCGCCGCTTCCTCCGGGATATCTGCCAGCAGAGTGAAGCCGGCTGGGTCGCTGTAGCCAACCATGCGCCGGTTGGGAAAACGCTCCGCCAGGATCGTCAGCGTGGCGTGCTCGATGGCGTGATGCTGCCGTGTGCGGCGAATGATGGCATGCAGGGTTGTGATCATAGGTAATTGGAGAATTGAGAGATTAATCGATTGAGCGATTGAGCGATTGGAGATTGGGAGATTAGGAGATTGAGAGATTGCGCGATTGGAGAGCTAGCTGCACGCCGCTCAATCTCTAATCTCCAATCTCTAATCTCTAATCTCCCAATCTCCTAATCTCAAATCAACTTTTTCGCAACGGCGACGACATTTTCTGCCGTGATGCCGAATTCCTTGTAGACGCGCTGATAGGGTGCGCTGGCGCCGAAGTGGTCGATGCCGACGATGGCGCTAGTTGCCGGATCGTTGCCCACCCAGCGCTCCCAGCCAAAGGTGGCGGCGGCTTCGACCGCAACTTTGGCAACGCCAGCCGGCAGCACTGCGGCGCGGTATTCAGCTGGCTGCGCCTGGAAGAGTTCCCAACTCGGCAGGCTGACCACGCGCACGCCGACGCCCTCGCTGGCAAGCTGTTTGGCGGCGGTGTAGGCGATGTCAAGCTCGCTGCCTGTGCCGATCAGCACCAATTGCAGTCCGTTGGGTGCGTGTTCGTAGAAGACATAGCCGCCTTTGAGCAGGTCTTCTGCGGCGCCCAACCCCTCGCCCGCGCGGTCGTAGGTGGGCAGATTTTGCCGTGTCAGCGCCAGCGCGGTGGGGCCGGTCGTGTTGAGCAGCGCGGCGCGCCACGCCTGGCTGGTTTCGTTGGCGTCGGCGGGGCGGATGACAGTCAGGTTGGGCATCGCTCGCAGCGCAGCCAGATGTTCGATCGGCTGGTGTGTGGGGCCATCCTCGCCCAGACCGATGCTGTCGTGCGTGAAGACGTAGATCACGCGCAGCCCGGTCAGCGCCGCCAGGCGAATCGCCCCGCGCATGTAGTCGCTGAAGACGAGGAAGGTGCCGCCGTAGGGAATCACGCCGCCGTGCAACGCCATGCCGTTGAGGATGCCGCCCATGCCGTGCTCGCGCACGCCAAAGTGGATGTTGGGTCCGCCGAAGTCATCCGGCTTGATGAAAGGCGCGCCGTTGATGGTGGTCTTGTTGCTGCCAGCCAGGTCGGCGCTGCCGCCGATCAGGTTGGGCAGCACGGCAGCGAGCGCGTTGATCGCTTTGCCGCTGGTGTTGCGCGTGGCGTCACCCTTGGGCGAGGGCGGGTAGACCGGCAACGCCTCTTCCCAACCGTCGGGCAGCTCGCCGCTGAGGAAGCGGTTGAGTTCGGCGGCTTGTTCCGGGTAGGCAGCGGCGTAGGCAGCCATCAACTGGGTGTGGCTGTCCTCCAGCCGGGCGCCGCGTTCGACGGCTTGCCGATAGAAGGCGCGCACATCGTCGGGAATGTAGAAGCGCGGCTCCAGGGGCCAGCCGAGATGTTCCTTCGTCGCCTTGAGTTCATCCTCGCCCAGCGCCTCGCCGTGCACTTTGGAGGTGCCGGCTTTGTTGGGGCTGCCGTAGCCAATGATACTCTTGAGGCCGATGATGCTGGGGCGCGGGTCAGCCTGCGCGGTCATAATCGCTTCGTAGATGGCGGCGCTGTTGTTGAAATCGACGCCCCGCTGCACGTGCCAGCCGTAGCCCTCAAAGCGTTTCGCCCAATCTTCGGTGTAGGCGACCTCGGTCTTGCCGTCGATGGTGATCGAGTTGTCGTCGTAGAGATAGATGAGCTTGCCCAGACGCAGGTGGCCAGCCAGGCTGGCGGCTTCGCTGGCGACGCCTTCCATCAGGTCGCCGTCAGAGACAATGGCATAGGTGTAATGGTTGACAACCTCGAAGCCGGGGCGATTGAAGCGCTGCGCCAGCCAGCGTTCGGCGATCGCCATGCCGACGCCGTTGGAAAAGCCAGCACCCAGCGGGCCCGTCGTTGTCTCCACGCCGGGGGTGTGCCCCGCCTCCGGGTGACCCGGCGTTTTGCTGCCCCACTGACGGAAGTTCTTCAGTTCCTCCAGCGGCAGGTCATAGCCGGTCAGGTGCAGCATCGCGTAGAGCAGCATTGAGCCGTGCCCGGCGCTGAGCACGAAGCGATCGCGGTCGGACCATTGCGGATTAGCCGGGTTATAGCGCATGACGCGCGTCCACAGCGTCAGCGCAGCCACCGCCATCCCCATCGGCATACCGGGATGGCCGGAGTTGGCAGCCTGTACGCCATCGGCGGCTAACATGCGGATCGTGTTGGCGGCTTTGGTCTCGAACTCAATGTCCAGGGGTTTGTCCAGTGGTGGAATCATTTTTGCATCCATTGCTTGGCATCCTCTTTCAAAAGCGGCGCTATTGTATTTCGTTTGTGTTCATGAGCCTTCACCAAAGATATTGTCTATTAGACACTGCCTATTGTCAACTTGATTGAGATGAACAGGTCTACTTCATGTCTGTGCTGTAGGTCGCGCACATTCCGACGGTGAGCGTCACACCAGCGGTGATGACCTACAAGGGAAACTGCGCCCCATAGTGAAATAAACCCTAGCTTCTTACGTCGGTTTGCCGCGCATGGCGCCCCATGCTATGATCGTGTCGCGCGTAACGTTAATCTGATGCAGGTAACGAGTCTGATGCAGATAACGACCGTGCTGCGCCTCAACGTCTACACAACAAAGCTACTTCATGCAATGCAAGGAGGAGAGCCTATGCAGCTCAAACGAACGATGAGTATTGGCGTGTTGGTATTGGTGATGGCGCTGGTCTTGTCCGCCTGTGCGGGAATTGCCCCACAAGCTGCGGCCCCGACTGGCGAGCAGGCGGCTGCTGGCGAGACGACCACGATCACGTGGGCATTCTGGGGCAGCCCGGAGGAGGCGGCTTCGCACAAGATGGTGGCGGATGCGTTCATGGCCGAACATCCAGAGATTCAGATCGAAATCTGGAATCAGCCGTGGGACGACTATTTCACCAAGATTCAGGCGCTGTGGGCGAGCGGCGACACCAAGGTGATCCCGGATGTAGCGTTCCTATGGCCGACCCCGCGCTACGCTGCGGAAGGCGTGCTGGAAAATCTCGACCCATATATCGAGGCCTCCGGCTATGACCTGAATGATTACTGGCCCGGTCTGCTGGAGTCGGCCAAGTACCAGGGCAGCGTCTACGGTTTCCCCCGCGACATCGAAGTCAATGTGATCTACTACAATAAGGACATGTTCGATGCGGCGGGCGTCGCCTATCCAAGCAACGACTGGACGTGGGACGACTTTCTGGCGGCGGCGGAGAAACTGACGCAGAAGGACGCCAACGGCGTGACGACCGTCTACGCGCTAGCGGCAGAAGGCGGCAAGTGGGCGAAGTGGGTCAATCAGAATGGCGGCGCCATCCTGGATGACTATGTCAACCCGTCCAAATGCATGTTGACCGACCCGGCATCGGTGGCGGGCATCCAGTTCTTTGCGGATCTAATGAACAACGGCTACGCAATGCGTGACGCCGACTTGAGCCAGGCTGGTGGCGACGCTGCGGTCTTCATGAGTGGGCAGGCGGCCATGATCCTGCAGAACACTAGCCGCGTCTCTGCCTTCAATGCGGCGGGCATGAATTATGACGTAGCGCCGGCGCCGATTCCGGCTGGCGGCAAGCGCTGGAATGGCGCTGGCGGCGCGGCCTGGGTGATGAGCAGTGGCAGCGACAACAAGGACGCGGCGTGGACTTTCCTCCAGTGGTTGCAGAGCGCTGGCGGCGGTGAGACGCTCTACACAGAGCGCGGGGAAATCTTCCCGGCTCTACAATCGGTGGCCAACTCACCTGCATTCATGACCGACCAGCCGCCTGCCAACAAGGAGGCGATCATTACCGAAGCAGCGGCATCGGATGTTGGCGGCTTTGGCTACTTCCCTGAATGGGACGAACTGAGCGGCTCGATCATCGAGCCTGGCCTGCAAACCGTTTGGGCGGGCGAAGCGGACGCCGCCAGCGCCGTCGCCGCCATCTGCGCGCAAGCCGACCAGTTCCTGGCCGACAACGGGTATCCGAAGTAAGTTGAGTGAATAGGAGATTGAGAGATGAGAGACTGGAGATTGGAGACTGGAACTCGCTGTGTGCGGGTGGGTTCGCTCCAAATTTCCTAATCTCCAATCTCCAATCTCCTAATCTCCAATTTCCCACGATGGCATCACACGCTTCATCCCGTCGCCCCTTCCGCTGGCGCCCCGACCAACAATGGGAAGGCTACCTCTTTATCCTGCCCAGTTTTGCAGGCTTTCTCATCTTTATTGTACTGGCCGTGGCAATGTCCCTGGGGATCAGCTTCTCTGATTGGGGTTTGACAGGATTCAAGAGTTTCGCCGGGTTGCGCAACTATCAGCAACTACTACGCGACCCTCTGTTCTGGCAGGCATCCACCAATACTGTGTTTTACATCGTGACGATCGTGCCGATGCAGTTGGCGCTGGGGTTGGTTATGGCAGTGGGGCTAAATCAAGCGATTCGCGGAGTCACCGTCTACCGGCTCATCTACTTCATGCCGGTGGTGACCACCATTGTCGCCGGCGCCATTGTCTTTCGCTTGCTGCTAGCGACCAATGGGCCGGTCAACAGTTTGCTGACAACCCTGACAGGTGCGTTGGGCGTGCCGTTCAGCGCGCCAAACTGGCTGGGCAGCAGCCAGTTCTCCAAGTGGTCGGTGGTGATCCTGACGTTGTGGAAGAACACGGGCTTTACGATGGTCGTCTATTTAGCGGCGCTGCAAGGGGTGCCGAAAGAACTCTACGACGCCGCACACACCGACGGCGCCAACGCGTGGCAGCGCTTCCGCCATGTCACACTGCCGCTGATCAGCCCGACGACCTTCTTTCTCTTTATCTTCCAGATGATCGGCGCGTTCCAGCTCTTCACAGAACCCTTTGTGATGACGCGTGGCGGGCCAGCTAACTCTTCACTCTCTGTCGTGCAATATATCTACCTGGCGGCTTTCCGCGACATCCGCATGGACAAGGCGGCGGCGATGGCATGGATGCTGTTTATTGTGATCTTTGCCTTCACCCTTTTCCAGAACTTCATGCAGAAGCGCTGGGTCTACTATGAATCGGAATGAACGATGACAACGATGACGGCGACGCCCTCCGGTTCCCCCACGCGCATGAGTCTGCCGGCGCGCATCGGGTTACACGCCCTGCTGCTCAGCTTCAGCACCCTCATGCTGGCGCCTTTTGGGGTGATGGTGCTGGTGTCGTTGATCCCCAATGCGGCGTTTCTAGCGCGCGATTTTTCGCCGTCGAACTTTTCCCTAGACAACTATTTCCGCACCTTTGCGGTGGCGCCCTTTGGCCGCTATTACTTCAACAGCATTGTGGTGTCGGTCTCTGTGACGACGCTACAGATTCTGATCGCGTCGCTGGCGGCCTTTGCCTTTGCACGGTTGCGTTTCCGCGGACGCGAGGCGATCTTCCTCTTCTATCTCGCCACGTTGATGATCCCCTTCCCGGTGACGCTCATCCCTAATTTCCTGATCATCAAGAATCTTGGCTGGTACGACACCTATCTGGCGCTGATCGTGCCAGGACTCTTCAGTGTCTTCAGCACCTTTCTGCTGCGCCAGTACTACCGTGGCATCCCGCTCGACTTCGACGAGGCGGCGCGCATGGACGGCGCCTCGAGCCTGCGCATCTGGTGGCAGATCATTGTGCCGTTGAGCGGGCCTGTGCTGGCGACGCTGGCGATCTTTGTCTTCCAGGGCGTCTGGAACGACTTCCTCTGGCCCCTGGTCGTCACCACTTCGGAGCAGATGCGCACGATCCCGGTGGGGCTGGCGGCGTTCGTCGGGCAATACAGCACAGCGTGGGACTTACTCATGGCCGGCTCGGTGATCGCACTGCTGCCGGTGCTGGTGATCTACGTGATCGGCCAGAAATGGTTTGTACAGGGGATTGCGTTGAGCGGGATGGGCGGACGGTAGTTCACGCACCCCGTCCCTCGTCCCGAACGTGAAGCCTCCCGCAACACCTTGTTGCACAGAACGTTTGTGCGGTCTATAATAGCTGCCACTGAGGACAGGCATCTTTCCGCCGTGTCGCGTGGGGTGTACATCAGGAGCAAGCAGTATGAGCCAGACCAGGACTCACGAGCTAGACCAGTATATCATCGACGAGCTAGACATCTCGCACATCGTTACTGAGGACGATTCTCCCGTGGACAATCTCTTTTCTGAGCGCCAGATGCGCCTGCTGGTGGATTCGCTGTATGCCTCCTGGGCTGGCCCCGGTGAAGGGCGCACCTTTGTGGCAATGGCAAATGTTGGTGTGTTCTTCCAACTGCATTCAGCACCCCTCGTACCTGATGTGTTGGTCAGTATAGACGTAACGCTGCCACCGGAGCCGTGGGAAAAGCGGCACCGTTCCTATTTTGTGTGGGAGTACGGCAAGCCGCCAGACATTGTCATCGAGATCGTTTCAAACAAAGTCGGTGACGAGTTGGGAGACAAACTTCTGGACTACGCGCGCATGGGCGTCGGTTACTATGTCGTGTACGACCCTGAGCGCTTTGTCAGCCAGACGCCACTGCGCATCTTCACACGCAATAGCCTGCGCTTTGCAGAAGTAACCGACGCCTGGCTATCGCAAGTTGGGTTGGGCGTCACGCTGTGGGAAGGCGAATACGAAGGTATGCCGGGGGTCTGGTTGCGCTGGTGCGACCAACAGGGCGTCATTCTGGCAACAGGACAGGAAGCATTGATGCAAAGCCAGCAGTTGCTTGAACAGGAACGCCAACGCGCCGAGCAGGAGGCACAACGCGCCGAGCAGGAGGCACAACGCGCTACAGCAGCCGAACAGCGCGCCGCAGCCCTGGCCGCAAAACTGGCAGCGCTGGGCATCGATCCGGCAAGCATTGAATAAGCCACCATGATGCAGCAGCCCATCGGCAAGATCGTCAAATCCAACTCACACATCGACTACGTCTGTCAGGTCTTTGGCGTGGGCGAGACGCCGCAGCCGCCCGCGCCGGAGGATTACAGCTTCGGTGCGTTCGTGGCCGCTGAGCTTGAGGCGAACGGGGGAACGGGCGCCACGTTGGTGGGGTTGATCTACAACACGCTGCTGATGAATCCAGAGTTCGGCGCACTCGGTCCGCGCCTCAGCCCGCGCAGCGAGGTCGAAATCTTCTCGCCCGACTATCTGGCGGAAACCGCTACGCTGCTCGGCGTGATCAGCATCGGCTGGTTCGACGCGGCGGGACGGGCGCAACAGGGCGTGCCCGCGTTGGCGGCGACGGTCAACTGCCCGGTGCGTCTGCTCACGCAAGAGGAGATCATCACCTTTCACGCCGGCATGGACGGGCAGCCGCAGCTACGCTATGCGCCGCAGTTGCTGGCGCAGAAGCACGCGCTGGTCGCCCCGCTGCTGCTCTCGGTGATCGACCGGCTGAGCGATCTCTTCCCGCACAGCCGCAGCCGCCTGGCCGTGATGCGCAACAATGTGGCGTGGAAGAGCATTGTCCAGCCAGCAGGATGATGTCGTGATTTGTCAGTCTGACACCTGCGTAGGCGCCCGTATTGCAGGCAGCGGGGTGGGAGGCCATTCATTGCACCGTTTTGCTGATGAACTTGAGCGCGGCGCAATCGTCATCGTTGAGCCATTTAGAGTCAGAGCGCGCATCTTGCCACTGCGACGAAGAGAATCATGATCGTGAAACACCCCGCTATCGGCACCGTCAAGGGACCGGGCGAAACGCCCAACGACTACCTCTTCATCGCGCCTGACCCGGAGCGCCGCGTCAAGCATGGCGAGTTTGTCTACTACGTCACGGCGGTTGACGGCGACGAACGCCAGATTTTGGGGCGCGTCACGGGACGGCGCCCCGTCAAGCTCTTTCCCGATAGCTTCCTGGCGGATCCGGGCGTGCCGCCAACGTCGGTCGCCGCGCTGCTTGGCTATGAGAGTGACGCCACCGAACTCTTTGAGATCACTGTGACTGTGCTCGGCTATCACAGCCCGCAACTTGGCGACTTCATCAACCCGCGCGTGCCGCCGGTCAATGGCGCGCCCGTGTACATTGCCGACGACGAGCTGCTCGGCGCAGTGTTGAGCAAGCGCCGCCGCGGCGAACGCGGCAGCGCGCACATCGGCAGCCTGCTCAGCCGGCCCGAAGGCGCGGTGCCAATTGCGCTCGATGTGCGCGGCTTCACGGGCACGCACCTCGCCGTCATCGCCAGCACCGGCAGCGGCAAGAGCTATCTCGCCGGCGTGCTGCTGGAGGAAATGCTGGCGCCGCACAACCGCGCGGCCGTGCTCGTCGTCGATCCGCACGGTGAATACAGCACGCTGCAGGAGATGATGAATCTGGCGGAGTTCAGCGCGGGCAACTACAAGCCGCGTGTGCGCATCTTTCGCCCCGACCAGTTGCGCGTGCGCATCGACACGTTGACCATCGCCGACCTGCGCTATCTGCTGCCCAATCTCTCGGAAAAGATGCACTACCAGTTGGGCCGCGCCTTCAGCTTTGCCCAGCGCAGCGCCAAAAACGGGCACTACACGTTGGAGCAGCTACTCTACGCCGTGCGCCAGACGGCCGAGGGCAAAAAGAACGACGAGGCAGGCTTCGATGAGGACGACCCGACGACGGGTGCGCTGATCTGGCGCTTGCACGCGGCGCTGGGCAACAGCCGCATCTTCCATGACTTCGAGAATCTTGAACTCGACGAACTCTTCAAGCCCGGCCAATGCACGATCATCCAACTCAACGAGATCGACCGTCGCGAGCAGCAGGTGATCGTCGCCACGCTGCTGCGTCGCGTCTACCAGGCGCGCATGGACACCGCCAAGGGCAAGCTCGAGCGCGGCGATCCCAGCCACCTGCCCTACCCGGTCTTCTGTCTGCTAGAAGAGGCGCACAACTACGCGCCCGCCAACGCCGACGCCGTCAGCTCCGATGTGCTCAAGACAATTTTGAGTGAAGGGCGTAAGTTCGGCGTCGGCATCGGGCTGATCACGCAGCGGCCGGGCAAGCTCGACGGCGACGTGCTCAGCCAGTGCATGACCCAATGCATCATGCGCATCACCAATCCCATCGACCAAAACCGCATCGCCGAGTCGGTCGAGAGCGTCGGGCGCGACCTGCTGCGCGAGCTGCCCAGCCTGAGCAAGGGGCAGGTCGTGGTCAGCGGCGCCAGCGTCAACACGCCGGTGCTGCTCAAAGTGCGCAAGCGCATCACTCAGCACGGCGGGCAGGACCTCGACGCGCCGGCGGAATGGATGCGCTGGTTTGAGGAAGATCGCCCGGCGCAGGCGGAGCGCGCGGCTGCGCTCTATGCAGAGAAAAAAGTCAACTACGAAGATGACGGCGATGTACTGTGGGCATAATCGTTTCGACTTCCTCCACCGGTTTCCGCCTGGAACACCTCGCCACGAGCGCCGGCGACCCCGAACTGCCCGGCTTTATCCTGGAACTCGCCCCGAGCTGGGAGCCGGATTTGTAGATCACTGGCTACCTGGTCACCAGTGGCAGGTAAGCCGCTGCGGTGATATCCGCCAGCGTGAGGCGCGCCACTGTCGGGTCCTCGCTGACGGGCGCATCCGCAAATTCCGCCACAGCGTGCACCACATCGAAGGCGGGGAAACTTTCCCACAGCGCAGCGCTGACCAACATCTGCCCAGCGACGCGACTTATCCCGGCAACAACCTGGCTGTATGCAGCATCCTCAGGCAGTAATTCCAGCAAGCTGGTGAGCTGCATCCCCTGCAATGCCGCCACCGCCGGCGAGAATGGATCGTCATTGGGCGTACCTGCCACAATCACCTTTGCCCTCGGCTCGCATGTCAAAATCTGCTGCACAAAGTCATGCACGATCTGCGCCTGCGCCAGCCGCCGCGCCGCCGAGTTCAGCAAGGGTGGTTGCAGCGCGCCGAAGCGCGGGCTGTCCGTCGTCCGGTCGTCGAAGCGTAGAGCAATCACGAAGATCGTCTCTTCACCGAAACTGAATTGCGCAGCCAGTGGCTTGCGACTATCCAAAAAGTCATCCGATGTGGCGCCGATGCGACCGGGATTGAGCGTCAGCGTGGCGCGCCCGCTGTTGCAGAGCACGCTGTTGTCGGTGATGGCGTCGCCAGGGCGCGCGCTGAAGTGGAGCCGGGCCGGGTTGTAGAGGATGCTGAGCCGGGGGTTGCGCCCTGCCATGCCGCCATCTTCAGCATCGTTGGGGGCGATCTGCGTCGCCTGATAGAGCGGGCCACCGGCATTCTGCACTGCCGTCACCAGGCGCGTCAAGGTCTGGTCGGCGGCAACAACGCCGTCGTCCAGGTCGCCGCTGTTGTCACCCACTTCCTCCAACACAAGCAGGTCTGGGCTACCCAGGTGACCGGTAATCAACGTCGCCAGCGCCGTAAACACAGCCTGTGCGTCGGTGAAGCTTACCCCATTGCCGTTCAACGCGCCCACCGTCATGAAGAGTGCATCGCTCGTCAGCGTGGTTGCTTCGGGTAAAACCTGCCCGGTCACGTCGGCGGTGATCGGCGCAGTGGCGTGCACCGTGTAGGCGGCGTCGACATAGTCCATAATCCCGACCACCGGTGTGGTAAAGACTGCACCGACGGCAACCTCCGGCCAGGGTGCATCCGCCGGATAGAGCCGGGCGTCCAACTGGATCACCTCTGGGTTGGCGTCGTCCGCCCTCATCAGGACGCCACCGCGCGCGGTGCGCGGCCCGGCGTCTGCGCCGTTGTCTGCCACGACCCACATCCGATCAGCGTCTGTTGCACCCACAACCTGGCCAGCGTCGATCTGGACGCGCATCCCCTCCAGGCTCTCATAGAAGTCGAGGCCGTCAGTCGCCGGGTCGAAACTTGCCAGCGCATCGTCGTCGATCACCTGCGCCGGCGGCACGCGCCCGCCGCGCCCGACGGTAGCCGGTCCCGGTAACGGATTTCCGGTGGAGATGAGCGTCACAGTCGGGTTAAGTAGACGGGTGACGGTCAGCTCGTCGGTGCGGCCGGTCGGTTTTTCTTCTGCAACCAGGCCAAGCACCAGCACGTCATCGCCACTGACGACCGTCGGCGTCACGCCTGTGCGCACGAAGATGCCTTCCGCCGTCGCCCCATTGTCGTCCGGCGTCGCCGCCTCCAGATAGAAGCCATCGTGCGCGACAACTGTCACGATGCCTCGCGTTGTCACCGTTGCACCCAACTTGGGTGATGTATGCCCTGCGCCCTGGATCGCAGCGATCGGCGTAATGTCGCCCAGGATGGCCGTCGATTCGAACGCGCCAGCGTCGCATCCGTCGCCAAGCGGACGGGTGAAGCCGCGCTGGTCTGTTTTGATGAGATCGCCGCAGTTGAGCGCATGGAGTGGCACGCGCTCAATCGCCGGGCTATCGATGCGCAGGGCATGGGTTGGCGTCGGTCCGCCATTATCCTGTAGCGTCTCCAGAAACGGGTCGGTGTTCGGCAGATCGCCGGTGGCGTTTAGCCCGCACGCGTCTGCATCTTCGACGTTATAGCCAACGGAAGTGATGAAGCCAGCGCTGTTCGTGCAGTTGTCGCCTGCTGTTGCCCCGCTGATGATGGTGGCGCCTAGTCCTAACATACCCTCATCGTTGAAAATATTGCCGCCGACGCCTGCTGCGCCATTGTCGGCCAGCGTGACGAAACGCAAGGTGGCGCTGCCGCGATTGGAGATTCCCCCGCCATTGTCGCCGGCCTGGTTGGCGCTGAGCGTCGTGTTGACGAGCGTGAGTGTGCTGCCGCCGTTGTCAATACCGCCGCCTGCATTCGCTTGATTGTGATCGAGCAGACTGGCGGTGATCTGCACTCCGGCGCCGGCATGGTAGACGCCGCCGCCGCCCGCCGTCGCTGTGTTGTAGGCGATGCGCGTGTTCTCGATGGTGGTGGTGGCGCCCACTCCGTCGTTGCGCACACCGCCGCCATTGCCTGCTACGCTGTTGCTCAAAATGGCGGACGCTATGATGGTGAGGCGACTGGTCGTAACGCCGGTATTGATCACGCCACTGCCGCTGTTGGCGCTGACCTCGACCTGGTTCAGTGTAGCAGTCGCCGCCTGATTCAGCACGCCGCCCTGGTTGCCCCGTACAACGCTATCCGTCAGCGTCAGCACACCCTGGTTGGCATTGGCAACGCCAAAGCCGCCTGGATTGTCCGCAATCGTTGCATCGGTCATGGCCAGGGCGCCGCCGCTGTTGCGCACGCCGCCGCCCTGATTGGCGGCGATGGTGGCATGGCGGATGGTCAGTTCACCACGATTCTGTACGCCGCCACCCATTTCCGCTGCGGCGCTGCCGTTGCGGAGGGTCAAGCCCTGTAAGGTCACGTGCGCGCCGGGCAGAACATCGAAGATGCGATCCAGTCCGCCGCCGTCGATCACGATGTCGGGAACCGCAGTGGCAGCAGCGGCGCCGGCTGCCATGCCATCAACCGTGAGCGTGCCGGTGATATCCAGATCGCCAGTGAGCGCTGCATCCTCGTCGGCGCCGGCGGCTGTCAACGTAATCGTCAGAGGGCGCGTTAGCGTTGTGGCAAACGTGATCGTGTCGCCGCCGCTGCCGGCGCTGCAGCCGCCGATCGCAATATCCTGGTTGGCCGCCAGAATCGCCTCACGCAGCGTACAGACGTCGTCCTCTGCCACGCCGTCACCGCTGCCGGTGACGATGATCGGAGCGCCGGTTTGCGGGGCAATGCCGCTGTTCACCAGCCACTGATAGGCCGCCAATAGATCGAGTCGGCCAGCGCCAAAGTCGTTATCGGCGCCAGGGACGCCGAGATCGTGCGCGCTGTTCAACAATGCGGCTTCTTGTCGCGCCACGCTGAGATGGGGGAAGGCGCTCAGCAAGAGCGCCAGGCCGCCCGCAACGTGAGGCGCGGCCAGCGATGTACCGGTGGCATTGTCATCATAGCCACCCCCGCGCGCCGTCGTGCGGATGCTGACGCCCGGCGCCGTCAGGTATGGGTAGAGAGAGGACGCACCACTGCATGCCGATGGGCCGCGACTGCTGCCGCTGTAGAGCATGTCGTTGTCGGCGACGGCGCCAACCGCAAAGGCAGAGGGGTTGTTGGCAGGGCTGCGACTGGTGGCGACATCCGGCCCGGCGTTGCCAGCGGCAAAGATGGGCAGGATGCCCGCTGCACGCAACGCCTGCAAGTCTAACTCAAAAGCCAGATTGCAGCCCGGCGTATTCAATGTCCACGAGTTGTTGACCACCTGCGGCGCGTCATCGGTGGCGGGATTGCCATCGGGGTCAAGTAGCCATTGAAACGCTTGATGAATGGCCGTTGCCGTCGCCTCGCCACGATCGTTGAAGATGCGCGCAGCAATCCAGCGTGCCTGCGGCGCCACACCGATAGTGCTGCCACCGCCGGCGCCGCCGACCATCACGCCCATGATCAGCGTGCCGTGTCCGTTCAGGTCGGTGGGCGTCGCCCGCTGACCGTAGGGATCGAACCAACTATTGACGCCCCCCCGCCAGCGCGCCGCCAGTTCCGGGTGCGTCAGATCCACGCCGGTGTCCAGGCTGGCAACCACAATGCCCTGCCCCTGCCAGCCCAGCGCCCACAACGCCGGCGCATTGACGCTGCTCAGGTTCGCTTCGGTGGGCGCGCCCTGCGCCAGAGCAATCTCTACCGTATCCGGCATAATCGTCAACACCTCTGGTCGCATCGCTAACTCGGCAATGACGGCAGGTGTTGCCGTGACAGAAAGACCGTTGAAAATCCAGAAGGGCGTCACCTGACTGACCACACCTTGCCGAGCGCGCTGCGCCAGCCATCCCCGGAGCGCGGACTGACTCGCGTTCGCCAATGTTTGGCGGGCGCCAATCGCACGGCGCGCATCGCTGGCAACACCGTTTGCAACTGTCTGTTGGCGCAACGTGACGATCACCGTGATTTGCGCGTCCGGCTCGGTCTGCGCTAACGTTGCGGCCAATGTCCCATCCAGCGCGCCAGTCTTGACCGGCATTGCCTGCAAAAAAGCCGGATTTCTGTGCGAAACCCGGCCATTGGACACATCGAGGGGAATTGCTCCAGCGACGCGACGGTCACCAACGACCATCACCGCCAGGTTAAACACAATCAGTAGATAAAGCCATCGTTTCATGCTTCGGTCGCCTTCTGGCGCAGGCTACACATTCGCTTCTGAAAGCGTTGCAGACCCGCGCCACATCTACGATTCTGACGTGCAGCTTGCGACGCGCAGCCAGAATTCACCCTGCTACTGCGCCGTGATCCATTCCACGCGGATGTCCCCCATGACCACTGCTACTTGCGAACCGGGTTTGATGCGATTGCCGCCATTGGGATAATGCATGAAATACGTGCGATCTGCCTTCAAGTTCTCATGGTGCATCATGGTCTCCGGCGCTTTCAGCTCAGCCCCACTTTTTGCATCGACCAGTGCTGGCATTGTCTCATGCGTGCCCAGCAGCGGCAGCGCCTTTTCGAGATCGACCACGCGATAGCGCAAGTCGATCAAACCGCCGCCCGCCGTCACGCCCACCAACCGAATGCGGATGCCAAATTCCTCTTCCAGTTGCAATGGCGTGAGCACTCGCGTGACGCCGGTCACAGGCGCCTTGCAGAAGACGCCTTCCAGTGTGGCGTAATCAGCCAACGAAAAGGTCGTAAGTGCGTTGGCAGTCACCACCGGTTTCGCAGACGCAGCCGGGCCAAGCCACCAATAGGTGAGGAAAAAGCAGGTCACGATCATGGCAGCCGCCGCCGCCAGCACAATTGCCAACAGACGACGACTGACAACGGGCGCAACGTTGGTGTCTGAAAAAATTTCGCTCATGCCGATAACTCCTGATCATTTGCAATGAAGGCGGCGTCGCTTCCCGGCATGGCGGCGCTGACGGCGCCGCCATGCCGGGGATGCCATGTCGTCGTCACGGGCCGAATGGCGTCGTGACCGACCGCTTCGAGATAAATTCGTCGAAGTACTGCGTTCCACTCAACGTGCCCGCCAAACCAGAGGACGGTCCCATGCGCACTGCCTCCAGGGTATAGGCGCTGGTGTTCTGGTTATTGGCGATCGCGCGCTGGACGCCATCGACGTACAGCACGAAGGGAACGCTTACACCGGAACGCCAGAGCACTTCGACCGCGTGCGGTGCGTCTGTCAGAGTGACCCAGGCGGTGCTGGTTGTGCCGCCAGCGCGCATCACCTGCGCACGGATTTGCGGCAGACTGGTCGGGTTGGGGCGACGATACTGCACGGTGAAGACCGCGTTGTTCGCCGCGTTGACGCCAGCCAGGATCGTGACGCCGCTGTTGGGTGCGCGTGAACTGTTCGGATGGAAGTAGAAGCGGACGTCATAACTGGTCAGCGCATTAGGCGTGTCATCGGTGACATACCCAGGCGCGCCTGCGGTCAGCGGCACGGCCATGCCCCACGCGCCGCCGTTCATTGCCGCCGCATTCGTCACGTTGACGCCGCCGGTGGCGCTGCTCCACGCCGCCACGCCGCCGCTCTCGAAGCTGTCGGCGAAGATCAGATCATCCACGGTCAGGGTGACGCTGATCAAGTTGCTCCAATTGCCGGCTGCATCGCGTGCGCGCACCGAGAGGACGTAATCGCCAGTCAGCCAGGTCGAGACATCGACGTTCGCCGCCAGCGCCATGCCGCCGCCACTCGGGGTCAGGGTCATGGCAGCGCCGTTGCCCACACCGGGATCGGCGCCGACAAACCACTCTGCCGCGCTGACACCGGTGAGTGCGTCAGTGGCGCTGCCGGTCAATGCGACGGTCGGGGCCGAGTTGGTCGGATTGGGTGTGACGGCCACGCCGCTGATGGTTGGCGGGGTGCGGTCGATGGTGAGTGTGGTCGCCGTCGCCGGGCCCCAGTTGCCCGCGCGATCCTGACCGCGCACTGCAATCTGATGCACACCCTCGGCGAGTTGCGCCAGATTGATGAGCGGGATGAACGCGTAGGCGTTTTCATTGGGGCCATCGAAGAGACCATCCGCCGGTGTGAAGGGGAAGCCAGTGCCATTGGCGCCCACCAGGTCAATGAAACCTTCGACACGCTGGATGGTGGAGGTGATCGGCCCGCCGCCTGGTTCGCTGATGACGGCATCGACGCGGATTGCTGGCCGGCTAGGATTGATCGGCGTTGTCCCATTATTCGGGTTCGGCGCCACTGTCACGCCGCTGGTCGCAGGGCCGGTGCGATCGATCAGCAGATCGATGGTGGCGAAGTCACCCCATTGCCCGGAGGCATCCTGGCTGCGCACCGCAACAGTATGCACGCCTTCGGTCAACGCACTCAGCGTTGCAGATGGAATGGTGGCCGTAATCGCGGCGACCGAACCTGGCATGTTCAGCCCCATGGCGGCGCCCGTGCCAGGGACAGGTGGTGCACCAATCAGGTCAGCATCGATAAAGTACTCGGCGCCGGCAATGTTGCTGTTGCCGCGACCGACGTCGCTGGCGGTGCCGCCCAATGCCACGTTGTTGTTGCCCTGGCTAGGATTGGGGGCGAGGGTCAGCGCTGAAGTGGTCGGCCCTGCATTGTCCACCGCCAGGGTGATCAGGTTGTAGGCGCCCCAGTTGCCGGCGGCATCCTGACCACGCACGTAGACGGCGTGATTGCCTGCACTCAGCGTCTGCAACACTGCTGCCGGGATCGTGCCCGCCACCGCCTCCGTTGGAGCGTCGAAGGCGCTATCGCTGGCGCTCATCGCAACCGGCGTCCCCGCAGTGCTGTCAAGCACATACTCGGCGGCCACGATGTTGCTGCCGCCGCTGGCGCTGTCATCGAGCGTGGCGCTGATGATGATGTCGCCACCGCTCGGCGTCAGTGTCAGGCCGGTCGCCGTCGGACCGGTCGTGTCAGTCGGGCTGGAGCTGCCAACTGGAATAGACAGGAAGGTGAGCATGCCGCCGTAGCCGCCTATGTTGCTGTTATGTAGCAGCAGGCTGCCAGCGTGTACGGCATAACGCACACCTGCTGACGCCGTGGCTGGAATGTCAACCAACGTATCTAGTGTGGCGCCCGGCGGCACAGTCTCCGCCACCACACGATAGCTGTTCGGGCGCAGGTTGCCGTCGCTGGCAATCACCTGCTGATTGAGGCCGAGCACACCCATTGAATGGTGCAGCGCGCCGGCGTTGACATAGCGCAGCAGCACACGGTTGCCAGCGGCGACATTGATCGCTGCAGTGTCCGGGAAGGCGGCGCCATTGATCAATGCGTACTCCGGCGCAAAGTCGCTCATGTTGAAAGTCGCTGGCGACGCGCTGGTGTTGAGCGCCGGGTCGAGTTCGCTGAGAACGAGCACGGCTTCCACGTCGTAGGCGGTTGCAGCGCTGTTGTACGCCTGCCCCGGCGTCGTCGGGCGCACAATCAACGCGCCGTGCAACCCCATCGCCGTTTGATGCAGAGCGTTCGACAACGGCCCTGCCTCGTAGAGGAAGATGCCCGGCTCGGTGGCCGTGAAGGTATAAGTGACGCTGCCGCCCGGCGCTGCGCCCACGCGATCCGGCGGGAGCGGCTGCCCGTGAAAGAAGAGGGCGACCGGCTCCGCCAATCGATTGGAGAGCGTCACCTGTACGGTGTCGCCAACATTGGCGACGATCAACGGGCCGCCAGGCTGGCTGACGGTGGGGCTGCTGCTGCAGTCGCTGGCGGCAAAGCCCCACACCGGCATAACGATGCTGCCGGGCAACGTCATGCTGCCATCGGTGGCGCACAGGTCAATCGTCACGGTGCTCTGCGCCAGCGCTGGCTGGGGAAGTCCCACCACTGCCAGCAGCAGCGCCACAATACCGATCCAGAAAGTGTGTTTGGTGAACCTGGTCATCATGTTCGCTCCTTACTGCGGGCAGTTGTTGGGCAGTGGCGGATCGACGCGGGTAAAGGTCGCCGGTCCTGTCATCGGCACGCCCCACGAATCCAACTGGAAGAGTGCATGATTGTGGGCGATGATGTAATACTCGCCACACTGTGTCATTGCCGTGTCGCCGACCGGCTTCGTCCCACTGTTGCCCAGATAGGGACTGCCGCTGAAGAACATGCCAAAAGCCATGTTCTGCAGATTCGGGATCGTGATCGGCACAGGGTTGCTCTCGCTGTAACCTTCGTTGTCGCGCCAGTCGAAGGTGGCGTCCCAGGTCTGACCAGGGCCAACGTTGACGCTGAACTTGTCGAAGGAGAGGTCGGCGCCGCCGCCATCGATCAGCGGGAAGCCATCGCGCCCAACGATGCGGCCATGATTGCCGTGGGGATGGAACGGGAACTCGATCGTGCCGACGTTGAGATAGCGCACCAGCGCCGGATACGGATTGGCGGTGGCGTCATACGGATTGATGCGCGCCAGGGCGCCGTAGGGCTGCGTCGGCAACCAGGCGGCATAGTTCGGGGCAATGCTGTCCGGGAAGCCACGCCCGTTGATCAGCCAGTAACGCGGCTTATAGAGGCTCATATCGAACGGCTCGCCGCGCTCAACTGCCTGGCTTAGATAGGGATCGACTTCGGAGAGCAGCACCATGAACTCCTTGCCGGCGCGATAGACGACGTCGCCGCTATCGTAGACGTAGCGAGTGTCCGGGTTGCCCGTGCTGCGCGTCGGGCGGACAAGCAAGGCGCCGAAAAGCCCCATGCGCACCTGGCGGTCGGGATTGGTGCCGCTCTGATAGATGAAAGTGCCTGCACGCGACGCCACGAAACTGTAGGTCATCGTGCCGCCGTTGGCTGCCGCCACTGGCGCCAGCGATGTCAGCGCACCCCCGCCGTCGAATTGCGGCGTCGAAGGTGCGCCATTGGCGAGCACATTCTCTTGCCCAGGGAAAACGAGCGAGATGTCTTCCGCCAGCGTGTTTTGTACGATCACCGTCACCGTATCGCCCTGGTTGACGCAGAGCACCGGGCTAGGGTGCTGGAAAGGCTGACCGGCAATCGAAAACCCCCACATGAAAACGGTGTTGTCGTCGGACATGCCGATGTAGCCGGTCTCCGTGCGCAGGGTGAAGGTGGCATTGGCGCTCGTCGTGCAGACGATGCCATCTGTCGGTGTGCTTTGGGCGACAACAGCCTGCGGGCGCACTGCTGAACTTGTGCTCAGCAAGGTGAGTAGCAGCCCCAGCGCCAGCCCCCAACGCGTCCACTTGAACTTGAACATGGTCATAGCATTCACTCCTTTGGGTTCTCCCACGTTCCGGCCAGACTAGGTGTTCGGCAGCGTCTGCGGCGGCAACGCGCCCGCCGGGTAGACACGAATCTCGGTCATCTGCCCGCCGTTGCCGTGCGTCGAAGCGCGGTTGTACAGCAGATAGGTGTCATAGGGATCGACGCCGCGATGGGCGGGCGCCGTGAAGATCACGTCGGCGCTCTCGCCGGCGTTGAAGGTCACGGTGCTGGTCAGGTAGCTGGTGTCGGCGCCAGTGCGACCGCGCAGCAACGTGGCGTCTCGCCCGATGACCTGCAGCTTGATTCCCGTGGCGGTCATCGCCGCCTCGGTAAAGCCCAGGTTGGCAAAGCGCAGCAACACCCGTTCGCCAGCGTTGCAGGTGATCAGCGACGACAACGGCTGATATTGCAGGTGCGGAGCGCCTGGCGGCGCCACCAGGTCGCCGTCTGCCGCGCGTGCGACGGCAAAAGTGAACGCATCGGGATTCGAAGCTGATGGCGCAAAGGGCGCGTTGGGCGCAATCGTATCGGGCCAGGTGCGCCCGTTGATCAGCCCGAAGTCGACGCGGTACTCCGTCCACTGTGGGAGTTGGATGTGCGAGTCGTCCCAGTGCGCCTCATTCCAGACCTCAGAGAGCAGCAAGCCAAACTCACGGTCGTAGCCGGTCGAACCGTCGCCATCGTTGTAGGCGTAGCGTCCACTGGGATAGAGCGACGTGTTCCCATTCTGCGTCGGGCGCACGATCACCATGCCGGTCATGCCCATGTGGACATGCTCGATATCCTCGACATGGCAGTGATACATGTACGTCCCCGGATCGTGCGGGCGGAAGACGTAGGTGAAATTGCGCTCGATGGGCACCGAGACCGACCCCATCGGTTCGCCATCGAAGAAGGGGATGACGTGACGGAAACCGTGCCAGTGCAGCGTGTGCGCATCAACCAGGTCGGGGCGGATTGCCAGCCCCAGGTTGGTGAGTTGCAGACGCATAGTGGTTTCCTGGTTGACCCAGAACATCGGCGCCGAGTGCTGCGCCCGCATCTTTTGCGCCATCACCTGGGTTTGATCCAGACCTGTGACATTGCGGAAGCCGAAAACATAGGTGGTGAACGGCGCCGGCGCCATATTGTCGGGATGAAACGGCGGCATTGCGGGCGACGCTGGCAGACCGATCCAGCCGTCGGTGGCGGCAAAGGCCAGGTCAGGGGCAGCTTCCTGCGCGCCTACGCTCTGTGCTGGCGATAGCCAGCCTTTGCCGACAAAGCCGGGCACGACGCTCATCCCTGCCGCCGCCAATGCCGCCCCGCCAGCGATTCGAAAGAAGTTCCGTCGAGAGATAGGTTTTCGCATCTGTGTTCTCCTCTGTAGGTGCGATCCGTCTGGCGCGGGCGCCGGGTGACCGGACGCCCACGCCAAGACATGACGCTAACGGGACGATGAAATGACGGGCAAGAAGATCGCATTCTCGCTGTACATCTGACGTTCAGGGCGCACGGTGTACTCGGCCCGCGTCACCGGCTGGATCAGGCCAGCGCCCTGTTCCGTCGCAATCTGCACAAAGACCGGTGGCACATCGCCGCCGCCGAAGTTATCGACGCGGGTGCTATTCGTCGGCGTGACGTAATAGATGCCGATGCGTCCGCCAGCGGCGGCGCGAGCGGCGGGCCATGCGTTGCTGCCGCCCAGGACATTGCCCGTACCGATCAACACGCCGTTGCGGTAGATGTTGATCGTGCCGTCGGCCAGTGTGCGTGCGCCAAGCTGGTCGCCGACGTTGAAGGTGACGCCTGGGAAGGTCAATCGCAGCCGCCACCCATTCGTCGGATCGTGCGTCCAGATCTGAATCTCGTCGTCGATCGGACGGCGGTCGTAGTTCACGTTGATCACGGACATGCTGGCGCTGGTGGCGCTGGCGCCGTTGAGCTTCAGCAACAGGCCGACCTCTTCGGCGTTGGCGGCGATGTCCGTAAAGGTGAAGAACGCCTCCTGATTTGCGCCGTAGCTGCCGCCAAGCCAGTGCACAGTCGACAACCCGTCCGCCGTCACGTCAAGCTGATTGGCGCTGACCGCAAACCGACTGCTCTGTCCGCCCCAGTTGGCGCCAGGTGCGCCGTCGGCGCGGTTGAAGTTGTCCAGCACCGGCGTGTAGGGGAATGCGACGACTGTGCCATAGAGTTCATCCGCGCCGATGTCGATGCCGCCATCCCAGGGACGGGTCTGACCATCGATATCGTCGCCAGGGGCGCTGACGCCACTGCGATTCTCGGCGCCCGCATTCACCGCTGGCGAGCCGGTGGCGATATGGTAATCGCCGAGCAGGTTTGGCGTCGCCAATGGTGTGACCATGACCGTGTCCACGAAGCGTGGGTTGCCGCGCCACGGCGCCACGCTCACTGAGGTCTGATACTCGCTCACGACCAGCGGCGCGCTGCCCACGATGTTGCTGGCGTCGGGGAGCGTGCCCATGGTCGTCTGCAACAACGAATTGGTTGGCGTCAGCATACCGACGCTGTCGGAGACGCCCATATCCCAGTAGTTGATCGGGAAGGGATCGCCATCCAGACCGATGCCGACGACCGCGCCACCGGTGAAGGCGCCGGCGCGATTGCCCCAGAAGATATTGTTGAAGAGGAGCGGGTCGCTGAAGATCGGCGCGCCAGCGGGCAGCGTCGCTTGCAACAGGGCGCTGTTGCGCGCCGTCGCCAGACCGGCTGGGGCTGCCTGGCCGTTGCTGGTCATCGCCGTTGCCGTCGTGATGTTGTTCATCACTGTGTTGTTGAAGAAGCGGACATTGGGTGCATCGTTGAGCGAGACGCCGCCGCCTTCATGCGTCGAGACATTGTTGACGATGACATTGTTGTAGAGGTTGTACGGGAAGTTGCCCGCCATCAGGAAGCGCACACCGCCGCCATCGTCGTTGCTCAGGTTCGCCTGGATCAGGTTGTCATGGATGTTGACCGGCCCGGCGCCCGGCGAAAGCACGCGGAAGTCCGCCGGCAGCTCGCCCGCGATCATGACGCCGCCGCCTTCGTCGTAGGAACGGTTAAAGTAGATGCGGTTGTGGTGAATCTGACCATTCGGGCTGTAGCCGTAGTGGCTGATGCCGCCGCCGTACTCTGCCGAGTAGTTGCCGCAGATGTCGTTATAGGCGATCTCATAGTTCTCAGCGCCGGAGAAGACGCCGATTGCGCCGGCCAGATTGGTGCCGCCGTTGGCAATCACGCGATTGTAGCGGATCGTCACGTTGTCGTTCTGGTTGTCGTTGAAGGCGCCCGGCAGATGGGGCGTGCCGAGACGAATCGCCGCCGCGTAAGCGCCGCCGTTGCTCTGCAGGATGTTGTTGGTGATGCGCATGTAACGGGCGTACGCATTGGCGAAGATGCCACCGCCCTGCACCGCAGCAAACTCCTTCGTTGTCGGGTCAGCAGGCGCCAGGTTGTTGGGGAAACCCTGCTGATCGCCGCCTTGAATGGTCATGCCATCGATGGCGACATAGCGCGTCGCTGTCATTTCAGCGGCCTCCGCCAACACGTAGATGACCGGCCCTTCGTACATCGCCTGGTTGCCATCCCAGGTCAGGCTCTGGACAAAGGTGCGCCATTGCGCTGCGTAGGCGGTGTCGCCAGCGATGCCGCGACCATCGATCAGGGTGCCCAACACATAGCTGGCGTCACTGCGGACGCCACCCGGCCCCACGCCTTGCAGGGTCAGCGGCGAGTAGATGACGATATTCTCGAAGTAGGCGCCGTTCGGGTTCCACAATTCTGTGGCGCCCGGATAGACGATGACGACACGTGGGCGGGTGCCTGTCGCCGCTGCCGCCGCATCGATGCCAGCCTGCACCGTAGCATAGGTGCGTCCTGGCCCAACCTCGAAGAGCATGGGGTTGTAGCCGCTGCCGATAACATGGAAGCTGAGACCGTTCACGGTGGCGTTGCCATTGGCGGCGCGGATCCCAAGCTGGTGCACGCCGGTGGGAATGCTTGTCGGTACGGTCACATTGATCACGCGGTCTGTCCAGCTATTGACTTGCAACGCCAATGCGCCGTCAAACAGCACCTCGCCCGGAGTGGCGCCGAAGCCCTGGCCTTCGATAGTGAACTGACGATTGTCCGACGTCAGGTTGAGCCGCACAAAGGGACGCGACACCGCAAACAACTGCGGCGTGGCGTCATCCAGGAAGCACTGCGGCGGCGTAGCATACTGCGAACCGCCCGCCAGGATGCCCGGCACAATCTGCGTCGGCGCCAGGTCGGAAGGCACGATCAGACCTGGATAGACCTCGAAGGTGGCGCCGATCGTGCGGTACTGCGGGTTGTAGTTCGGATTGAGCGCGCCTGGCTGCCCTGGGTCGTTGCCGAGAATGTAGTACATCCCGGCGCAGATACCCGCCGGCATCGGGCAGTTCACCGAGTAGGTGGAGGGCAGCAGCACCTCGTAGACGCCGTTGTAGTCGGGTGTGATCGTCGTCACCAGATTGTTGGTGAAGTCGTAGACGCCGATCGGGATGTTGAAGATGCCAGCCTTTTCGCCAAAGTTGATGCTCTGCGGATCGGTGGAGACGGTCAGGTCATCGATGATGTAGCCCTTCCACTTGCCCGGAATCGGCACCTCGGTAAAGAGATTGAAGGTTGGGGCAATCGACTTGCCGTTGTTGAGCGTCACCAGCTTGACATCACAGAGCGGGCGCTGCTGACCTTCGTAGATCGAGCCGCCTGCTTCGGCAAAAGCCGGGTTGTAGGTGGCGTTCGGCCCATCGGCGCCGACGCCAGCCACATCGACGGTGTGCAGCGCGCCGGCGCACGCGGGCGGCGGCACCTGCGGGACAAACTGGTCACCGTCGAAGACATTGACGTCCTCTTCCCGCGTGACCCGATACAGTGGGCGACCGAAGATAGTGTCATTGGGAATTTCGACCTGCACCAGGTAGTCGCCGGCAGGCAATGGCGCCGGATCGACGCCGCCAAGACACTGCTCATTCACGACATCGTAGCCGGTGGTCAGGCAGCCTTCTGTGAAGCCATAGTTGCCATCCAATGCAGCGAAACCGTCCTGCACCTGCGTGCCGGTCAGCGGCGCTTCAATGCAACGCCGCCCGCCAATCACCTGATTGCCGGCGCCATCGGTGGGCAGCACTTCCTGATTGCCGGCGCCAAAGGGCAGCGGTGCACCGTTGGCATCGCGCGCAATGCAGTCAATCGGATGTTCCCAGGTCTCGGTGAGCTGTGAACCAAGCAGGCGCCCAAAGCGGTAAGAACCGTCGGGGTTGAGTTCGTATTGGCGACGTGCGTCACAGGGCGCGCCCGAGTTCGTTCCGCAGCGCACTGGCTGGTAGAGATTCACGCGAATGTCGGGAATGCCGGGCTGGAAAGGCTCGACTGCGGCGTAACGCGGGTCTAGCTCGTTGCGCGTGGTGTCGTAGGAGACCGTACCGACGATGCCGCCATTGCGCGGTCCGCCGCGTGTGCCTGCTGCGTCATATGCCTTGACGCCCCAATCGATGCGCGCACCTTGACCGAGGATCGGTAGGACGCCGACATCGACGCCATTGCCGAGAATCGTCGTTGGCTCCGACTGATTGACGACCTGATAGGTGATGCCGGTGGTGTAGTAGCGGTCGTTATAGGCTTCGAGCACCATCCACGAACTCATCGGGTAGGCCTTCTCGAAGGCGTAGTAACCGTTGACGTCGGTTGTCGACGCAATCGACATGCGGTCAATCTCGCTGTTGTCACGATCTTTGAGCACGACCAGGTAGTTGGCGATGCCGCGTTCGCCGGGGTCGCGCTTGCCATTCTCGTTCGTATCCTCAAAGACGTAACCGTCAAAGGGCGTGAACCAGCCGGTGAGGAAGGGGGTGCCCATGTCATACATCTCACCGTTCTCCACTGTCACCTGGATCCAATCCAGGATGTAATGCAGGTTCTCATCCCACCAGGTGAAGAGGTAGTTGCCGTCAGGCACATTGTTGATCTCGAACCGGCCGTTTTCGTCGGTCTTACCAATATAGACAGCCGTGTCGCCATTCTGCAGGTCGGAGAGCGCCACCCAGCCATTGTCGATGGGACCAGTCACTTTGGAGCCATTGAAGCCGCTCCAAATGTCGCCGTAGTAGGGTAGCCCGCCAGTCTGCGGCAGGAAGACCGAGGCGGCGACCAATGTGCCGCGCACACCGCCGGTCACTGTTGTGTCGGTCAGCAAATCGGTGGGGCGCACGAAGCCAAACATCGTCCAGGGGAAGGGTTCGCCCGCCACCACAAACTCGTTGTCGAGACCGGTGCCGCCTTCCTGCAGCCACGTGTCCCAGCTCCAGGAGCCTTCGAGCGTGGTCGTCTCTGTCCATGGTTCACCGTCGGGCGGCGACACGACCACGTCGTAGCGCAACGGTCCCAGGTTAGGCACGACGATGTCGCCATTTTCATCGCTGATCAAGCAGCCATTCAACTCGCGCCCGATCGGATTCATCTCGGCGTCGTAGATGGTGCAAAGCGGATTGCCAAACATATCAACGGAGACCTGACCGACGGTGTCGTTGATTATGGCGCGAAAACCTGCCAACCCGCGTTCAGCCGGTGCATCGAACTGGCCATTGACTGACGAGATGTCTTCAAAGACCTTGATGCGGATCGTGGCTGTTGGCAGCGGGTCGGGCTGCAGGCGTACGGTGACCGGGCCGCTGAGCGGCACGGTGAAATGCTGCCCACCGATCTTGTAACCTTCCGCCACCACCGAGATCAGATATTTGCCGGGTGGCAGATCGAACCCACCCCCAAGGAAGTCATCCTGATCGCCCTGGGTGACGATTGGCGCTGCGCCAGGCACTGCGCGCAATGAAGGCCAATCACAGTTCGCCGGATAATCCGGGTCTGGGTCGCCATTCGACAGCAACGGCGAACAGCCCGCATCGCGCGGTTGCAGCGGGTTGCCGGTATTGTCTTCATTGATGATGTAGCGGAACTCCGTGATCGGATCACCGGCTGTCACCGGGCCGCCTGGCGCATCCGGCTCTGTACGGGCGCTCACCACCTGCACCTGTAGACGCGTCGTTGTTGTCTGAGCAACTGGCGCGGCTGCGGCCGGCGTCGCTGGCGTGAGCAGCGGAGAAAATATAACAGCAAACACGAGAGACAACTGGATCAGCACATGTAGCGTGCGTGGCTCGTTGTGCCGACCCAGGGCGATTCCCCGCCGATTGAGATTCATCATGCGTCCTCCTTGGGTGACAGGATATCCTTGTTCCCGACTGATGATATGGCAAGGCCAGGGTAGCATGGATTGCGGAGGGCGTGGGTCAAAGTTGCGTTGAGAGAATGTCGCGATTGTGTCAAAATGTCAGCAGTTTGCAAGCTACTGTCAGCATCAAATCGCCTATACTGCAACTACGACGCGATTGGTCATAGGTGCAAAGGGCGCAAACAATGTTCGAACACGTCGCCATTCCTTCCTTACGGCCTCAACGTGAGCGCGGTGCTCGCAAACCAGCTGCCACCTCGCCACAAACTTTGCATGAAAAATATCTGCGGCTTGTCAACATTCTACGATTCTTGCTGCCCGCCCTGCTCCTCCTCGTCGCCAATGGCTTCGAGTTGTATGAGCACTGGAATCAAATCGTTCTGTTCGATATTCAGTTGCTGAGCGAGATTCTCATTTTTGGGGTGCTGGGACCAGTTCTGGTCTTTGTCTGGTTGTCCTACATCGGCGTCCTGATCAAGAAGCTGGCCTTTGCCAATGGTGAGTTGGCAAGGGTCAACGCCTCGCTGGAAAAACAGGTGGCGGAGCGCACTGCGACCCTGGCCATGCGCAACCAGGAGCTGGCGCTCGCCAATGCCGAGCTGGCCAACAAGAACCAGGAATTGCGTCAGCTTGACCAGTTAAAGTCCGACTTCGTAGCGTTGGTGAGTCACGAATTGCGTGCGCCACTGACGACCCTGAATGGAGCCATCGAAATGACCTTGCAAGCACAGTGCACGCTGCCAGAGCGGCCGCGCCAACTGCTAGAAGTCATGGCTGCAGAAAGCCGTCGTCTCACCCGATTTGTGCAAACCATCCTGGATTTGTCACGGCTGGAAGCGGGCAAGATCAAGATCAATCCGGGCATGGTGGCTGTAAAGCCGCTGCTGACGCGCAGCGTGGCCGCCACGCTAGGTCACACCAATCGGCCAATTGTCTGGCAAACCGCAAGTCGCACCCCGCCGGTGTGGGCGGATGAAGTGCATCTGGAGCAGATCGTGCGCAACATCCTGACCAATGCGGACAAGTACACGCCCCCTGACACTCCGGTGGAGATCGCCGTGAATCAAGTCAGCGGTGGCATCCAAATTGACATCACCGATCACGGTCCGGGGATTCCTGCAGCTGCGCAGAGGCAGATTTTTGATCGCTTCTACCGCCAGCCAGAAGCTGATGGTGGGGTGACGCCAGGATGGGGGCTTGGCCTTTACTTTGCGCGCGCCTTGACCGAGGCGCAGGGAGGGCGTTTGACTGTCGCCTCGCCGGTGCATGCAGACGCCAGGCAACCGGGGACGCGTTTCTCGCTGCTGCTGCCGCTAGCAGAGACGGTGGCACAGACACCGACAGAGACAACGGCGGCGGAAGGATAATCAACAGTGGTCGACCTGTTGCTAATCGACGACGATAAAGCGTTGACAGACCTACTCGGTGAGTATCTGCGCGCGCGCGGCTACAATGTGATTGTCGCACATGATGGCGCCGACGGCTTGCGCAAAGCACACGCCAGCCAACCGGCGCTAGTCATCCTCGATGTCTCGATGCCGATGCGCAACGGTTGGTTTGTTCTCGAACGCATCCGCGAGTTGTCCGATGTGCCGGTGTTGATGGTGACAGCCCACAACGATGAGGAGAGCATCCTGCGCGGTTTTGCGCTTGGCGCCGACGACTACGTCATCAAACCATTCTCATTCGCCGAACTGGTCGCACGTATCAGCGCTATCCTCAACCGGATCCGCCGTGCGGAAAGCAACCATGCCGCCGTACAAGTCTTTGGCGATCTGACCATCGATTTGTCCGACAAGCGCGTCTGGCGTGACAAAGAGCTGATTCACCTGACGCCTACCGAATTCAAATTGCTGGCCGTGCTGATTCGCCAGGCCGGGCGCGTGGTGACACAGGAAGAGTTGGTGCGCGAAGCATGGGGAGAGGAGTACTTGGAGGATGTCGGGTACGTGCGTCGCTACGTCTGGCATTTGCGGCGTAAGCTCGAAGTTGACCCCGATCACCCACGTTACATCCACAACGACCGCGGCTATGGCTATCGCTTCGAACCAATATTGACGTTGCCAGCCGTCGATTGTTGACTCCTGACGAGGTTAATCTTCACTGTTGAAGATCGCCTGATCGCGCAGTGTGGGCGCTGCGCAGTCTATGCCCAGCGCCGCACCGTCATGCGGATAACCCGGTCGCGCCCGGTCTGTTCCTCCACCAGGGTGAAGCCAGCGGACTCAACCTCGGCCATCACCTTATGATAGGCATAGCGCTGCTGAATCGCGTCGAGCTGCGTACGTATCGTCGCCATTTGCATGTCGTCGCCGATGGCCTCATACAGCCCATCATCCGTCGCGCGAAAGGCAAATTTGGCGCCCTTCACCTGCACCACCAGCGGCGCCTGCCCCGAAAAGCCGCTCCACAGATGGGTATAGCGCTGGTTCTCCTGGTAACTCAACTTCAGATCGTCCAGAGCGCGCTTGATCAGCGCCAGATCGCGTAACTCTGTCTTAATGCGAACAAACTTCGACATGATCGATCCTCCTGTAGAAATCAGTGGCTTGTGCTCGGCAACCTGGATGGCTCCTGACATTATAGCCTGCACCTGGCGACAACACTGTAATCGGCAGTGAGGGCTGCAGCATCGAGTTCATGCGTGCAGCAGCGTTACGGCCAGGTTGCGAGCAATTCAGCCAGTCCTTCATGCAGCGTCACTTGTGGCTTCCAACCTAACGCCTCCAGTTTGGCATTGCTGCCTGCCGAATGCAGGATGTCGCCCGGACGGCGTGGTGCATAACGACGCAACACGGGTTGCGCCGCCACAGCTTCGAGTGCATCAAGCACATCGTTGAGCGCCACAGAATGGCCGGTTGCCACTTGATAAAGGCCGCCCCACTCCAGGATCGAATGGGTCGCAGCCAGCAAATTAGCTCTTGCCACATCGTGCACGGAGACGAAGTCGCGCGTCTGGCTGCCGTCGCCAAAGATCATGCAGGGCTGCCCCTGACCCACCGCAGCACACCAGCGCGCCAGCACACCGCTGTAAGGCGAGTCGGCGCGTTGCCGCGGGCCGTAGACATTGAAGTACCGGAGCACGACGGTTTCCATGCCGTAGGCGTGTGCATAGAGCTGCACCCACTGCTCAGCCATCAGCTTGCTGGCGGCATAAGGCACGCGCGGCTGCACGATAGCGGTTTCATCCTTGCGTCCGGGCAGATCGCCGTAGACCGCGCAGGTCGAAGCCAGCACAAAACGGCGCACACCCGCCACGCGAGCAGCATCAAGGACCGTCACCGTGCCTGTTGTGTTGACGTGGTGCGTGCGCACCGGCTCCTGTAGCGACTGCGGCACGCTGACCAGGGCGGCAAGGTGAATCACAGCGTCACAGCCGACAACGGCCCTGGCCACAGTCTCAGGGTCGGTGACATCTCCCGCCAGAAACTCAACCGACGCCGCCAAATTGGTGCGTTCACCACTCGACAAGTCATCCAGCACGCGCACGCGATAGCCGGCCGCCACGGCTGCATCTACCGTGTGTGAACCAATGAAACCCGCGCCGCCGGTTATGAGCAGTTGCATTGCATCCTCGTCATCATGCCGCTGATCTAGCAAACATCCATCAAGATATCAACGCCACTCCGTGCGCCGCCGCTCCATGCATACATCATGGGTGAGGCGCGCCAATGGACGCCAGCAAAGCCACAGGCGCCTCGATCTCTTCGATTGACACCAGCACACGATCCAGAGTCTGTTCGTGGCCAGGGGCCGCCGACCAATGCAAACGTACGTGAATGTGCTCACCAGTCAAGCGCTGATTAACACCTTCCCACGTAAACGTCGTGCGCCCTTCGGCAATCCAAACCAGCTCCTCAATAAAGAGGGGATAGCCAGCAGCCGGCACCAATCGATCCAGCCCGGCGAGCAGTTCATCACGATTGCGGGCGCCATAGAGGGCAAGGCTGGCGCGGTTGAACGCCAGCATTTTCACCTGCGCCAGCGCTGTCGCCACAAATTCCGCGTGCTGCACAAAATAGCTGCGAAAATCGGTGACGCCCTGACGATGCAACGCGTCGAGTGCCTGTTTGACCGCCGAGAAATCCTGTTCCCACAGAGAGATTGGCGAATTCTCGAACAACTCGCGGTAACGCGCTTCACTATCCTGGCGCGCTTGCTCCGCTGCCTTACGTGGCGAAATATCCTCAACGACAGCGATGAAATACTTGGGCTGGTTGGCATAATCACGTGCCAGCGAGACAGTTCGATTCACCCACACGACGGCGCCATCTTTGCGGATGCTGCGTGTCTCGATGTTATAGGTGGCGCGTGCGCCGGAACGGACAGCATGCATCAACTCATCTTCAAAAGCCGCCTCATCAGGATGTGAGAGCTGGTGTAGACTCATCGACAGGAGTTCGCTAGCCGTGTATCCCAAGATTGTGCATAGCTTCTGGTTCACGCGCAGATAGCGTCCGTCCAGGCTGACATGCGCCAAACCGACTGCAGCCTGCTCGAAGGTGTAACGGACGCGCTCATCGTTCTCACGCATGGTGGCCTCGAAGAAGCGCCGATCCGAGATATCGCGCGCGATGGCGGCGGCGCCGACGACGCGCTCCTGGTCATCGTGGATTGGGTACAGGCTGATCGCGACTTCGAGTATACGCCCATCCTTGTGGCGACGCTGTGTCTCAAACAGCTCGGTCTGATAACCATCGCGCACACGCTGCAATAAATGCAGCATCTCTTGAAAATGAGCATCGTCCATGACGAGCGCAATCGAACGGCCAACCAATTCACGCGCCGTGTAGCCGTAGATGCGCTCGGCGGCGCGGTTCCATGTCTGGATGATGCCATCCAGCGTCATGCTCGTGATGGCGTCTGCTGATGATTCAACGATGGCAGCCAGGAAGCGGTGCGATGTTTCAGTCTGACGACGTTCGATAAAGCGCCCCACGCGCCTGGCGATCTCGTTGATCAGACTGCGCTCTTCGGTCAGGAACGGCCCCTCATCGGCCATCGGATGCAGCGTCAGGTAGCCAACAGTTACAGTGCCGACCTGTTTGCCCTGCACCACAATGATGCTCGATTGCTGCCAGGCCGTTTCCTGAAAGTTGGGAGTGGCATAGATTTGCCCGCTAATCAGCAGGCGCGCACAGGCGTCCTCTGCATACTGCCAGCCCAGCGGCAGCAACGCCACCAGCTCGACAAAGTAATCTTCTGGCGTGGCGTGTTGCTGATCCGCCAGATAGGACTCACGATAGAGTGTCGTCAACTCCTTGACGCGCTCCGTCAACCGCCGCCGATCTGAATCTACATTGACAGCACGCAATTCACCTTGCGCCAATGCCGCCTCAAGCTGCGACACACGCGCCCGCAACAGATCGACCTCAGTTTCCAGTGCTGTCGCCTGCGGCATGATGCACCCTCGCTACAACCTCCAACACACACGCTAGCTATCTATTGTACTGCCATGGCAGCAAATTGCACGACTTGCCGCGCAGGAGAGAGTCTGCTGCCGTACGTTCGGGGCAAAGTGACGAGACGACATACCGCGCCGCAGGCGATGACCTCCGACTCGCGCCCGACTTGAAGTGCGCCCCATGGATAAGCCTGGCTCCTATCCAGCGCAGCCCGCCCCTCCCTCACGTGCCCGCATTGCCCTTGAAGACCATGCCGGTCACCGACACAACGGAAGTGTTCTGCGCATCCGCCGGGCAGATGGCGTAGCCAGCCTGTGCACCTTGACACTTACCCAGCAACTGCAGGGTAAGATAGATCGGCGCCACGCCACAAACGTTGTTGGCATTCTGCGCCTGCTGGATGGCGCCGAAAAATTGTCCAGCATCGCCCGCACGCATGGCGGCGATCAAGGCGGCGTCAGCCTGACGAAGCACCCGTCGCGCCACGCCATCCAACGGCGCACCGCCAAAGGCCGGGCCAACGTGCGCCAAGTCGCCGGAAGCGACGACCAGCACGCGTCTGCCGACCATCGCCGCGCGCAACACCGCGAGCACCGCCGCAACCATCGGATCGCTGGCGGGCGTGGCGCCATTGAACATGAATGGGTGGAAAGAACCGGTCAGGATCGGCACGATGGGGACCGGCTGCCCGGCGCGCATGTGGTGCAGCCAGACCGCGACCAGTTCCAACGAGTGCTCACCACGATGGCGCAACTCGCCCGCATACGCCGCCTCCTCGCCGATGACAGCCGCCAACTGCTCCACCAGCGAGGCGTCCGTCGGCAGGATGCCATAAGGAGTAGCGAAATTTTGCCGGGTCAGCGTAAACAAATCGGCGCCATAGTGATCGGTGCCCAGCAGGATCACGAGTTCAGCCTCGCGTGCCACTTGCGCCGCACGCTTCCAGACATGTGCGTACACCGCGCCGCCGCGGGCATAGTCGATGTGCGGGCTGAGCAACCCGACCGGCTGTGACCAATCAATGTCGTCATCGGCAGCCGTGTCACAATTCTCCAGATATTCCTGCAGCAGGCTCCACAGTCCCTGAGCATCAGCTGGATAGCCGGCGCCGGCCAGCGCTGGCGGGCGATACGGAGCAGCGCGATAGTCGTGCAGCACCTCGGCGCGGCGGGCGGCGGCGCGTTCGTTTTCAAGCAGCATGGCGGCGTCAAGCGCCTCAACCAACTCGCTCACCGCGGCGGCAGGCAGCGCCATGCGATAGCGTTGGCGAAAGGCGGCGACCATGGCATCGATGGAGGTTTGACCGTCGAAAAAAGCCATCACGGATGCCAGGGGCTGCGGCACCAGCAGTTGCTGGTCGGTCAGCCGTTGCGGGTCGCGCAGCAAGATGTAGGGGTGCTCATCGTGAATAATCGGGCGAATGTCGAGTTGGCGCAACTTTGGATACATGGGTCTACCGGGTCGAATCAAGTGGATTATGTGATGGCCTGATTGTAGCGCAACCCTGAGCAGGCTCGCCAACTCACATCAACAGTGCGCAGCCAGCTCTGCCAGAAAGTCATCATACGCAGCGGCGACCACGCGCCAGTCAAAGCGCTCCTGCACACTGGCCTGTAATGCGGGAGGCGCGGAGGAAGGGAGTCGGAGGCGGCGCTGGACTTTGGCATAAAGCTCTGCCTCGTCCGCATAAAGACACTCCCCATGCTGCGCAGACGGGATCAGCTCGGGATAACTGAGGCGCGCCGGCAGAATCGGCAAGGCGCCGGCCGCCACTGCCTCCAGTACACTGATGCCGAAAAACTCGTGATCGGCCGTGCTGATCACCAGGTCAGCGCGCGCTAGCAACGCCAGATACTCTTCACGCGACTCGATGTAGCCCCAATGCTCGATCACATCAGCAAACTGTGCGCGCGCCGCCTCGAATTCAGCCGGCGTCTGGCGAAAATTTTCACCAGCGACGGCCAGCCGGAAATGGACATGACTCTCACGCAGCCGGTGCAGCAAGGCAAAAAAGCGGTCGGGCCGCTTGTCATGCTCCCAGCGTTGATTCCAGAGGATGAGGGGGGGATGGGCGACCGGGCGCCTGGGAGGTGAAGACGTCGGCGTCAGGCGGGTCTGATTGGCAACACGGGCGATGGCGTCCGCCTCGATGCCTACCGGCAGTACGCAACTGCGCGTCCGCACCCCATCGACCAACCGCAAATGATTGTAATCGGGATAGTGCTTGAGCAGGTTGGGCAGTTCACCGAACCAGGCGTCGTGATGATAACGACTGTTGAAGATCACAGCATCAGCGGCAAGCTGACTTAACCAGTTGATCATCGCATAGGTGAGGTCGCGCCCTTCGCCAGGCCGCCAGGGGTACGTGAGCTGGTTTTCGTGCATGTAGAGTGCAATCGGGATGTGGTTGGGCAGCTTGCTGCGCAACAAGCCCAACCACGCCGGCAGGTTGAGCATATCGGTGACAAGGATAGCGTCGGGCGCAACGCCAGCATCGAGCAGGTGAACCGCCTGCGCCGCCAGCTCGATGGCGCCGCCCTGCATGCGCCATTTCCAGAAACGCCCTGCCATTGTCAGCCGTGTAATCGTGTGGCGCGTGTGGCGCGTGTACCCATCAGCCCACGCCTGATGGCTGCCGGTGTGATAGGGCGAGACAAGCCAGATTTGCATGTGCGCCAGTATAGCATAAGTCCGTGAGCGCACTGGCGAAAGTGTCGTCGTCAATCGCCTGCGCGATTTGGTCGATTTTCCCTCAGCAAGTATGATTAGGAATGGTCTGCAACGAGGGAACCGGTGCACCGCCGGCCCCTCGTTCTTTCTGTTCGCAGGGTGGGCCTGTGGACATCTCCAGAGAAAGAAAGGAAGTGAACATGGACGGTGCAAATGTTCGCCAGTACGAGCTGGTCTATGTGCTCCAGCCACAACTGGACGAGAATGGGGTGAACAGTTTTGACGGGCGCGTCTGCGACGTCATCACAGCGCAGGGTGGCAGCGACATCGCCACCGAGGTGTGGGGCAAGCGCACGCTTGCTTATCCGATCAATCGTTTCTACGAAGGCATCTATATCTTGCATCGCTTCCAGATGCCGTCGGCAGGCGCCGACGAAGTGGAGCGCACCTTGCGCTTCAGTGAAGATGTGATGCGCTATCTCCTGATGCGCAAAGATGACTGAAGTCAGGAAACGAAGAAAGGAACGCAACCATGAGTGAGCAAACAAATCCCACACCTGAACAGGAAGAAGTCGACATCGTCGCCGAAGTGACGCCAATCGCTGCGGCAAAGCCGCCCGTCTACATCGAGGACATCACTGACACGGATGAACCTGAAGACGAGAGCTACGAAGACGAAATGGAAGACGACGACGAAGGTTTCCGCGCCCCTGAGCAGTACGTCGAGCGCGAGGGTTCGGGTCGTCCGCGCCGCATTGGGTCGGATGTGCGCTACGACGAGATTGACTACAAGAACATCGGTCTGCTCTCGCGCTTCCTGGATCGACGCGGCCGCATCCTGTCGCGGCGCAAGACACGCGTGAGCGCCAAAGTGCAACGTAAGATCGTGCGCGAGATCAAGCGGGCGCGCCACCTGGCGCTGCTGCCGTACACGGCCGACCAGACACGTATCGTACGCAAACGGCGGTAACCTATGTCCGAGCGCAAAAAGAAGACGCAGGCGCCAGAACAGTCGTCCGAAATCCAACGTGAACTGACACGAAAAGAGGAACGGCTGCGTCAGCGCGACCGCGAGCGCCATCGCAAGCTGTATACATTTGTCGGAATTGCACTGGGCGCGGCGCTATTGTTCATCCTGGTTGGCGTCGTCTACCAGTTCCTGGTGCTACCCAACCAACAAGTGGCGCGCGTGGGTGATGTGACGATTTCCGCCAACCAATTCTGGAAGCGCGTCAAGCTCCAGCAGAGCAACCTGCAAAACCAGCTGGTGCAATATCAACAGTTGGAAGAACAGTTCGGTGGTCAAGGCTTCTTCACCAGCCAGATCAGCCAGTTGCAGGCAACGTTGGGCAGTCCCTTCGCCCTTGGTCAGCAGACGCTCGACCGCATGCTCGAAGAGCTAATCGTCGAGCGGGAAGCGGCCGCGCGCGGCATCACCGTCACCGATGCAGAAGTCGAGCAGGCGCTGCGTGACGAAGTAGCCAATGGGCTTGGCTTGGTGACCGAGCCACAAGCCACCGCCACCGCCGTCGCCGCACTCGATGCAACAGCCACCGCCGCTGCGTGGACGCCAACGCCCACCGCAACCACACCGGCTAGCGCTACGCCCCCGGTGACGGAAAGCGGTGCTATCACCGCCACTACTGCCATCACCGACGGCACGCCCGTGACAACGACGGCGACAACGACCACGACCGTTCCGGCAACGGCAACGCCAACTGCGGCGCCAACCGAAACGCCAACGCCGCTGCCAACGCCGATTGTGATCACGGAGACGCGGTACACCGAAGGGTTGACCACGCTGCAGAATAACATCCAGCAGGTCTCTGGCCTTTCGCTCGACGAGTACAAGCGCATCATCCGCGATCGCTTGCTGCGTGAAAAACTGCAAGAGGTGATCGCCAACGAAACAGTGACCGACACAGAGGAAGCTGTCCATGCGCGCCATATCCTGCTGCGCGTGCGCGAACCGGAACCGACGCCAACCGCCGTACCTGACGGCGTGACGCCGGAGCCAACCCTGACGCCCACGCCGCTGCCAGAAGGCTTCCCGACGCCGACGCCAACACCCGAACCGCGTGATGACGCCGCCACCCTGGCGCTCGCCAATGAATTGCGCCAGCGCCTGCTGGCAGGTGAGGACTTTGCCACCCTGGCCGCTGAATACAGTGACGATCCCGGCAGCGCTGCCAACGGCGGCGACCTGGGCTGGTTCGGCAAGGGGCAAATGGTGGCGCCTTTCGAGGAAGCAGCATTCAGCCTACCAATCGGTGAAATTAGCGAACCCGTTAAGAGTGACTTCGGTTATCACCTGATCGAAGTGCTGGAACGCGACTCGGCACGGCCAAAATCGCAGGCGCAACTTGACCAGGAACGCACTCAAGCGTTCCAAACCTGGTTGCAAACACAGTTGGCAGGCGCGGACATTCAACGCGCCGAGAACCTGGTAAACCTCCTCCCCGCAGGGCTATAAAGGGAGCCGAGATTAGGCGATTGCGCAATTGAGAGAGCGAAGCATCAGTCTTCAATCTCTCAATCGCGCAATCGTTTTATCGCCGATTTCGCAATCTCCCGATCACGCTAATTCCAACCAATCCGGTGTACAATAGGTGGCAGCGTACCATGTAGGCTGTGGACGTACGGGTTCCAGGATTGCCCCGTGAAAGGTTCAACATTGTTGCATCGGTAAAGGAGGCAGCGTAATGACCACACACAAGACGATCGAGAAACGCCCGTTCGGGCGCACCGGCCATATGAGCACCGTCACGATCTTTGGCGCGGCGGCGCTCGGTGCAGTGACGCAGGCAGAGGCTGATCGCACCCTTGACCTGTTGCTCGAGTATGGCGTCAACCACATCGATACCGCGGCTTCCTATGGCGATGCCGAACTCCGCATCGGGCCGTGGATGGCGCAACACCGAAAAGACTTCTTCCTGGCGACCAAGACTGGCCAGCGCACCTACGACAAAGCACGCGAGGAAATTCACCGTTCACTCGACCGGTTACGCGTCGATTCCGTCGATCTGATCCAATTGCATGCGCTAGTGCATCCCGACGAGTGGGACACAGCCATGGGGCCAGGCGGCGCGCTGGAGGCCTGCATTGAGGCGCGCGAGCAAGGTCTGGTGCGCTTTATCGGCGTCACCGGACACGGACGCACCATCGCCGCCATGCACCGACGCAGCCTAGCGCGCTTCGACTTTGACTCTGTGCTGCTGCCCTATTCCTATACGATGATGCAAGACGAAGTCTACGAACACGACTTCGAATTGCTGCTCAAGACCTGCCAGGAACGCAACGTTGCGGTGCAGACGATCAAATCGATTACGCGAGGCCCCTGGGCAACGACGGAGCGCAGCCGCGCCACCTGGTATCAGCCACTGGAAGATCAGCACGACATCGACGTGGCCGTGCATTGGGTGATCGGCCGCCCGGGCATCTTCCTCAACACGGTGGGCGACATTCATCTGCTGCCCAAGGTGCTCGACGCGGCCAGCCGTTTCGAGCGGCGCCCCACCGACGCAGAGATGAAAGCCGTCGTGCAGCGGGAGCACATGACCGCACTCTTTGTGTAACCTGTCTCTTATACACATCTCCGAGCCCACGAGACCGTACTAGATCTCGTATGCCCACCCCTGAAAACGCCGGTTCGTGCTTCGTCGCTCCTGATGGTGGCGGTTCCCGGCGCGTCAGGCATGGAACTGATTGGTTAGTCGCCGCTGGGCCGCACCATCAAGATGGGCACATTGACGCGCGCAGCTACATATTGAGCAACGCTGCCGAAAATCAGTTTTTGCAGACCCGTGCGCCAGTGCGTGGTCATGGCAATTGCATCGACAGGGTGATGCTCGATGTACTTCACAATTTCCTCACCCCGCTCGCCAAAGCGCACTTCTAGCTCCACTTCATAGCCCGCCTGCTGCAACAGGTGGATGTCACCTGCCAGCTCACTCTGAATTGCGGCGATGGCGCTCTCCCATTCCTGGCTGGCATAGATCGGGTGAACCGCCAGATTGGCGTCACGGTCGCTGGCGTACATCGTCACCGTGCCGTCGTAGCCGGTTGGGCGCGGCGGCGCAGGCACATGACCGGCAGGCGGCGCGCCCACGCGCAACAAAATCAGACGAGTTTGTTCAGGCGGAAAGAATTTGAGCAGGTGGGGATAAATCTCGCGGCAGAATGCTGACCCATCATTGGGCGCCAAAACGGTTTGTTTGGTCATGGCAGAATCTCCTTTGATTAGCCATTTCGATCATGAAGCATAGATGAAAAATTGTGCTCGCCTGGAGAGAGCGCAACTTTTCTTTTTTCACGGTCAGGCAACGCTGCACTGTCGCAGCCTGCGTACACCATTCTACCATACGCCTGTGCACAACGCACCCTACACCCGTCCCTTTTCTGTCAGGACATCCCCTAGAAAACATATCGCCTTTCAGGAAGCTCGAGCTTCCTGAAAGGCGATAGCCACACAATGTATCAGTCCCCAGCAACTCTGCTAATGAACGGCGACGAACTGCGCTGCCTCGGTGGACCCCGTGAGTGCTGTGGTCGAGGCAGTGCCGCCGGTGACGGTTAATTGAATTTCGTCGAAATAACTGACGCCGACAAAGCTCTGATGTTTGACCGCACTAAAGCCGTACTCCTTCTCCATCGCAAACTCCTTCTCTTGGAGCCGCGTGTAGGCTGCCATGCCTTCATTCTTGTAGGCTTGCGCCAGCTCAAACATGCCGCTATTGAGAGAATGGAAGCCAGCAAGCGTGACAAACTGGAACTTGTACCCCATCTCGCCCAGTTGCTCCTGGAAGGTGGCAATGGTCTTCTCGTCCAGGTTGCGCCGCCAGTTGAAGGAGGGCGAACAGTTGTAGGCCAACATTTTGCCAGGGAATTTCTCATGGATGCCCTGGGCAAACTCGCGCGCCTCGCCGATATCGGGACGAGAAGTTTCACACCAGATGAGATCGGCGTAAGGCGCGTAGGCCAGACCGCGCGCGATCGCATATTCGATCCCGCCCTTGATGTAGTAGAAGCCTTCGGCAGTGCGATCTCGGCTGGCAATGAACGGTGCATCGCGGCCATCAATGTCGCTGGTGATGAGTTGCGCCGAATCGGCATCGGTGCGCGCCACCAGCACGGTCGGAACGCCCATCACGTCAGCCGCGAGCCGGGCAGCCACCAGTTTCTGGATGAACTCCTGCATCGGCACAAGCACTTTACCGCCCATATGCCCGCACTTCTTTGCTGATGCCAACTGATCCTCAAAGTGTACACCGGCGGCGCCGCTCTCAATCATCGCACGCATCAATTCGTAGGAATTGAGCGTACCGCCAAAGCCCGACTCTGCATCGGCCACGATCGGCGCCATCCAGTAGCGATCATGCTGCCCGTTCATATGCGAAATCTGGTCCGCACGCTGCAATGCCTTGTTGATACGTCGCACCAATGTCGGAACGCTGTCGACCGGATAGAGACTCTGGTCAGGATAAGTTTCACCGGCGGTGTTGTTGTCGCCTGCCACCTGCCACCCGCTCATGTAGATGGCTTTCAACCCAGCCTGCACCATCTGTACAGCCTGATTGCCAGTGACGGCGCCCAGCGCGCGCACAAATGGTTCGGTGTGAAGCACACTCCACAAACGCTCGGCGCCCATGCGGGCAATCGTATACTCGACCATGAAGCTACCACGCAAGCGTAACACCTGTTCCGCCGTGTAAGGGCGGGTGATGCCAGCCCAGCGCGGGGCTTTCGTCCATTCCTGCGTCATCTGCGCGGCAAGGTTTTGCTCGTACATGAAGTGCGTTTCTCCTCGTCACAAAAGGACACGATACAAATTTTCTGCTGAACGATCTGGACTCACGTTGAGGAGCGCCGTTGCAAGCGGCGCCTGGCTGTCCCTATCCTGCAAGAGAGGAGTTGCAATGGGGTTGCAGTTGTGTGGAATCAGGCAGAGGCGCCAGCGGCGGCTTGAGCGGCAGTCTCGGCGGCGTTCCCAGTTGAGGCGCTGGCTGAAAGCAGCGTCACCGCCACCGCCACCGGTCCACGTGCACTTTCTTCGACCGCGAACTCCACCAGATCGCCTGGTCGCAGTGGCCGTTGACTTTGGAGCGCGCTGCGATGTACGTAGATTTCGGGCTTGCCAGCGCGCACGATGAAGCCATAATGCTTGCGGCGGTCGTACCACTTGACCAGGCCACGCTCCCGGCCGGGAGACGGCGTCAGCTGCCGGCAGCCGGGGCAATGTCGCGGGGCGCTGACGTTGGGCTGCTTTTGCTCCTCGCGCGTCCACAGAAAGGAGACGCCGCAACGGGCGCAGTAAAGTATTTCATCCTGATTTGTTGGTTTTGCCATTGTCAACTACCCCTGTCCTTTGGCAGATTTGACATTTCTGCTGTCGCTTGCTACTCTAATCATAGCACGGCGACGTAGCCAAGTGGTAAGGCAGAGGTCTGCAAAACCTCCATCGCCGGTTCAAATCCGGCCGTCGCCTCTCTCCTATATCGTGAATCAAGCTGCCTCCAGACCTGCTTGCGCTGAGGTTCCACACCTGTAGCAGGACATCGACGCCGCCGCAATTCTGGGCAAAACATCGCCAACAGGCATACCTAGATAATAGAAGATAGTTTGCTCAATGCGGGTTTTACGATGCTTGGCGTGGATGTCAAGCACGCTAAACATGCAAAGTTTGTGCAATGTCAAGGTCACGCTGCCGGCGCCGTGCTCTTGATGTCGGCCACGGCGCCGCCCGTCATCTGCACCAATTCGACAGGCTTCAGCCGAAAAACCGCGTGGGGATGGCCCGCCGCCGCCCAGATTTCGGCGTAGGTAAGCAGATCGGCGTCGATCAGGGTGCGCAACGGTTGTACATGGCCGATGGGCGGGACGCCGCCGATCACAAAGCCGCTCTGTGCGCGCACGAATTCAGCATCAGCGCGGCTGATCTTCTCGCCAAGCAGTGCACTGACCTTCCTCTCGTCAACACGGTTGCCGCCTGATGCAATGACGAGGATAGCCGTCCCGCTCGATCTGCCCACAAAGACCAGCGATTTCGCGATCTGCTCGACTGCACACCCCACCGCAGCCGCAGCCTCCGCCGCAGTGCGCGTCGAATCAGCCAACTCGATCACTTGATTGGCGAAGCCGCCAGCATAAAGCGCATCTTGCACACGTTGCGCGGAAGGTTTCAGAGGCTGCGTCATCGTTGGGTCTATAGCTCCTTCCACATCGCTGCCAACAGCGCTGCCCGCCCCGGAATCTCGTCCACCAGAATATGCTCATGATCGGCGTGCGCGCCGTCACCGGGGACGCCAAGTCCATCGAGCGTGGGGACGCCGAGCGCACCGGTGAAGTTGCCGTCGCTGCCGCCGCCGGTGCCGCCTTCCGCCAGCTCCATGCCGAGGCCGCGTCCAATGGCACGCACGCGCTCGAACAGCGCGGCGGTGGCGCTGCGTTCCAGCGGCGGGCGATTCCAGCCGCCGCGCACGATGACCTGCGCGCCGGGCAGCACGGGCGTCAGCGCCGCCATCGCCTGCGCGATGCGGTCGGCTTCGGCTTGCGTCCACGACCGCACGTCCACTTGCGCCACCGCGCGCGCCGGCACAACGTTGGTCGCAGTGCCGCCCTCGATCACGCCGACGCTCACGGTCGTGCCGGCGTCGCGATCCGCCAGCGCGTGGATCGCCAACACCTGATGCGCCATCTCGGCGATGGCGTTGACGCCCTTGTACGGATCGACGCCAGCATGAGCCGCGCGTCCGATGGTTTCGACGGTGAAGGTTCCCGTGCCTTTGCGCGCGGTCTTGAGCACGCCGCCGGGCAGCGGCGACTCCATCACCAGCACGTAGGCGGCTCGTCGCGCTTCCGCCTCGATCAGCGCCCGCGACGAGCCGCTGCCGATCTCCTCGTCGGAGGTGATCAGCACGATGACGGGGCGCGGCAGCGTGATCTCCAGGTCGTGCACCCCACGCATGACGTATTCGACCAGCGCCAGGCTGCTCTGCATGTCGAAGATGCCGGGGCCATAGGCTTTGCCGCCCTCAACGCGGAAGGGGTGCGTCGCCAACGCGCCGACGGGCCACACGGTGTCGTAGTGACAGAGCACCAATGCTGGCGGCGCCGCGTCGTCCCCATGCACGAAGCGGGCGCGCACGTGGTTGCCGCGTGCAGGCTGTTCGATGAGTTCGACTGCGGCGCCGGCTGCGGTCAGCCGCGCTGCCAACTGCGCCGCGAAGGTGTCGAGACGCGGCTTGTCCTGGCTGGGCGTCTCGTGTGTGACGAGTTCGCCGATCGTGGCGAGGATGTCGGCTTGACGTTGGCGGAAGTAGCTGACAAGTGAGTTCTCAGGAGTCGTTGTCAAAAGGATACCTACATTTCATCGCAGCGGATTCTGCGCTATCTCTAACTCAAGCACAGTTGACGAAACCAGTGCTACACGTGTCCAGGTAGACTTTTGACATCGGCTACCGCCGCCTCGGGCTGAGATGCGCCTGCCCGTCGGCGTGATAGCTGGAGCGCACGAGGGGACCGCACTCCATCCACTTGAAGCCGCGCGCCTCGCCTTCTTCTTTGAGGCGGGCGAACTCATCCGGCGTGTAGTAACGTGCAATCGGCAGGTGAAAGCGGCTCGGCTGTAGATACTGGCCGATGGTCATGATGTCGAGATCGTGGGCGCGCAGGTCGTCCATCACCTGCAGAATCTCGTCCCACGTCTCGCCCAGCCCGACCATGATGCCGGACTTGGTGAGCGCTTCGGGATCCATGCGCTTGGCGCGCTGGAGCAGTTCCAGGCTGCGCGTGTACTTCGCCTGCGGGCGCACCGTGCGATAGAGGCGCGGCACGGTCTCGGTGTTGTGGTTGAGAATCTCCGGTTTGGCGTCCATCACGACCTGCAGCGCCGCCCAGTCGCCCTTGAAGTCGGGGATGAGCACCTCGACCGTGCAATGCGGCACGAGTTGGTGAATCCAATGCAGGCTTTCGGCAAAGACCCAGGCGCCGCCATCGGGCTGCTCGTCGCGGTTGACGCTGGTGAGCACAGCGTGGCTTAAGCCCATCTGCTGGATCGATTCGGCGACGCGGCGCGGCTCATCCGGGTCGAGCGCGCTGGGGCGGCCTGTCTTGATCTTGCAGAAGCCACATGAGCGCGTGCAGGTGTCGCCCATCAGCAGAAAGGTGGCGGTGCCGCGCCCCCAACATTCGCCGATGTTGGGGCACATCGCCTCCTCACAGACGGTGTGCAGGCGCTGACCGCGGAAGAGCGAGGTCAGCTCACGGTATTTGGGGCTGTCGGCGGCGCGCACGCGCAGCCATTCAGGACGACGCCCGCGCGTCAAATTGCCGTTGGTGGGCGGCGCCGGTTCCAGCGTGATCGTGCCAAATTCGTTGGTTGTGGTGGTCATGCGTATACCTGATGCAGTGAATGATTATCGCTCGCTGGATGGCTCAGCAGAGTCGATTTCGGTTTGATAGGACGGATGGTCTTCATGTAAGGTTGTCCGTGCCAGCATGTGTCGCCGCAAGGGTGTGGAGGGTGCAATCCTCGCCGAACTCGGGAGCGGACGCCCAACGACGCGTGCCAGTTCAGTCGCAATGAACTGATTCAGGCTCACTTCTTCCCTGGCAGCAGCCGCAACTAGATCACGATGCAGAGATTTTGGAACACGCACGACAAATTTACCGCTGAACTCTTCCAGAGGTTTTGGTTCTGGGATGGCGCGGCCATCTTCCAACGCCAACTCTATCCAGCCGGCCATTGCATCCTGGATCATATCGACTGCGTCCGCAGCACTATCACCTTCCGTCATGCAGCCAGGCAATTCCGCCACGCGCGCAAACCAGGTTGTGTCGTGCTCACGAATCAGCTCGATTGTGTAAGGAAGAGACAAATAGTAATTGATGTCGTGTGTTCTCATTCTGCGCTTTCTGACTTTGACATTACCCCACACAAATGATGCTAAATATAGTACTGGATGTCAATACTGAGTCTTTGTGAGGGAACCACCACAGCGGAGAAACAGGTCAGACTTTTGCTGCTGACTGGTCTCGTTCGCTCACCAAAATCACCGCTGTCGCCATCCCCACATAGAGCCAGAAGAGCACCGTCATGTGCGGATAGGTCATGTTGAACCAGTAATGGTCGAAGACGCCGCTGACCAGCGCGCCGAGGATGGCGCCGGTGTAGCCGAGCAACAATGCCTCCATGCGCACATTCAGCCCGCGCCGCCACGCTCGCCACGCCATCACGAAGAAGCCGACCATCACCGCCACAAACATCGCCAGCCCGATGACGCCCATGTTCTCGGCAATGATCAGGTAGAGCATACTCACGCCCAGGTAGATATCCATGTCGGGCGTGCCGGTGAAGCCGACGCCAAAGAGCGGATAGCGTTCGATCAGGATCAGCGCGTCCTTGTATTCGCCAAAGCGCATCTGCGTCGCCAAATCCTGACCGGCGAAACCCTCGAGCAGCCGCGCCACATATTCCTGCGTCACCGGCAGCAGCAGGAGCAACAGCGCACCGACAATGCCCAGCGGAATCAGCCGCCGATATTTGAGCAGCGCCAGCAGCGCCATCGACGCCGCCAGCCCCAGCAACGCCGAACGGCTGTAGGTGAGATAGAGCGCCAGCACCGCCGTCGTCCACATCACAAAGGTGAACCAGCGCGGAAAGATCGGCCGGCTGGAGACAAGTTGCGGAAGCATCAACGCCGCTACGATGATCATCATGCCGCCGAGCACGTTGGGATCGACCGCTGTGCCGATGGCGCGCATCGTGCCGTTGGGATCGTCCTCGATGAAACGCAGCGCACCGAAGCCGCCCGGATAATCGAAGCGCGCCATGCGGTCGAGGATGCCGACGGTGACTTCCTGCGGCAGCACGTAGAAGAGCACGGCAATCGCCGCCGCACCCCAACCCGCCAGCATCACCCAGCGCGTGACCCACACTGCTTCATCCTCGCCGCGCACGGTGTTGATGACGACAAAAAAGAGGGCAATGCCGATCAAGATTTCCAGAAAGCGGCGCAACAAGAAGGTGTTGGCAGGACTGTGCGTCAGCCCCAACGCAAAACTAAAGAGCGCCAACAACATGAAGATCATCACCAGCAGCCCGATCGGCGAGGCGACAAACTCCGCCTGCTGCCCGATGATCAGCTTGAAGAGCCAGACGAAAAAGAGCGCGCCCAGCGCCAGGTCGAGGAAGGTCGGTTTGAAGCCGATCGAGAAAGGCAGGCTGGCAAAGGGAATCAAGAAGACGACGCCGCACAGCGCCACAAAGCCCCAGTGCGTGTCGTTGAGAATCAGTGCACCGCCGATGATCGCAGCGGCAGCCGCCAGCGCCAGCACTGGCCCCGCCACGCCGACAAAGAGCGCAATCACCAGCACGCCGGTTGCCAGCAGCCCTGCCAGCGTTAGCCTGCGCACGTGCGGGCTGGGCGAGAAGATCGCGTTTTGAAAGGTGCGATAACTACTCTGAAACAACAGGAACCTCACATCTACGTCTCAAAAAGCTGGCATGGCAGACCCGATTGACGAATGATCGATTGCAGCGTGTTGGTGCATATCGCGCGCCGCATCGGTACTGGAACGGATATCATACCCGTCTCGGTCTACTTTTGCATGATCGCATGACTCCTGAGGTGGCGCACCCGTTCAAAGCCATGCTCTTCAGGCAGCTCACACAGCGCCTGACCGGAAAATACGCGCAGTTTAGGCAAGCGCCACCGAAACCTGTGTTACCAAGACTTCATTGCGGAGTCTGCGCTCAATCTCTTCTGTCGGTGCAACCTCCAGCAACAAGCCAATTGCTTCCACAATCGCCGTAAAACTTCGAAATTGCATCACAATGGCGCTCCTTATCGCATCAACGCCCATGCCGGATGCCTCCACATAGCCTGCGATAGCTGGTTACTATTCTACCTCAGTTCACGATGCGCGTAGAACCCACTTCGCAGTTGTTTTCCCGCAAGCACCGCTACGCCTGTGATGCTCAACAAGCAGGATGCCGCCCACCGCCCAAGATCAACGATTGCCAACCTGAGGAGAATGCGCATGTTCTTGAAAAAACGACTCTTGATTCTGC
>CZCA01000302.1_pt1 | contig 90581 bp, 73 predicted proteins | sample 591981 | NCBI WGS metagenome assembly CZCA01 (sample SAMEA3556810, study PRJEB10932) | anaerobic digester metagenome | reverse complement strand
TTGAAAGCATCCTGACGCTGCACAGAAACACGGAAGCTAAGCTGGTAAAGCTGGGCAGAAGAACAGAGAATGCCCGTAAGCTGCTGTTGCACCTGTATCAGTCACCTACGGTAGCGATCAGTGAAGTCCAAGACCTCCTGAAGCTCAAATATGATCCTGCCAACAACCTGATCAAGAGCCTGGTGGAGCTGGATATCCTGCAAGAGGTTACAGGTAGTAGCAGAAATCGGGTCTTTATGTTTGGAGACTACGTCAATACCTTTGGAAAGTAAAGCCTGTGCTTGGGGTTGTCAATAGCCCAGTTTCGGCTTTTACTCCCTGCGCGGTTACTGGACAAACGGCGGTTCGGGATGAGCCCGTACGGGGCGGCGTGGCAGCACAACTCAGGGTAGCTTTTCTTCGATATACCGGATCAAATCATCTCTATAGGCGGATTTGATCCTCTCGTTATACCTATTGATGCCGACGTAAGAGCCCAGGTGGAAGATGACGCCCGCGGAGACGAAGAAGGTGCCGGTGAAGGGCAGGTCTTTTTTGTAAAGCTCTCTGGCGGTGAGATACATAAAGCCGGTGGTGATGAAGGTGGAAAGGGCATTTTGGTAGCTTTTGAGCGGCAGGTAGCCCAGTCCGGGCACGATGTTCAGCACGTTGGGCAGCGCCATGGATTTGGAGCGCCGCTTCTGATATTCCCCTAAGCGCTGGTGCAGATAATCGTCTGCTTCAAAGAGGTGGTGCTCGCTTTCCAGCATCGAGCCGGCCAATTCCACTTTGTCCTGCTTTAAGTAATTGAGCATCAGCAGATAGCGCAGATCCTCGCTGCTGTCTGCAGATTCGTTTTGCAGGATAAACTGGTTGGACAGGTCGATCAAGTCCAGATTGGAGAGCGATTTTGCATAAAAGTAGCCCGCCTGTGGGTGATCGGAGAGGATAAGTTTGTCGCTATTCAGTTCCCGCACAACGCTTTGATAGTCTTCCAGAAAGTAGAGGCTCTGGACGATGCGGAATCTGTTTTGCTCAAAATTCGGGTTGCCGGGGCTCAGGAAGTTGATGCGTTTATACTCCAGGATGGAGCTCGATAACTCGTTGGAATAAAACAAGCTGTCGGCAAAAGCCTGCGAGGCTGCATAGTCTGTCTGTTCAGCAGAAAGCGCACCGAGCGACAGCAGGATCAGCGCCAGGGCAGCACTAAGGAAATACCTTGTCGACATACTTTTTCCGTCCTTCTTTGGTGACGACGCTGTGATATTGCCAGGTATCGCGTGAGCATCTCACCAGTCTGTCGGCCGTGTGGAAGAGCCCCAGGAAGCCGTGTTTTTTAAATGAATCTTGCGCATACCTGGAGCAGGATGGGATCATGACGCAATCCGATCCGTTGATTTTGGAGAGTGTTTTCTGGTAAAAGCCCAAGACCTGATAGAAGGCGGAAATCTCCATCATATCAGGAGTAACCGCCTTGACTTCAGGATCGTAAGCCTCCCTGCTTTCAGCCTGCAGGCAGGTGCAAGCCAGGGCTAAGGCTGCCAAAATAAAACTGGTTAAAACGAGCCTCATGGCTCCACATAGATACTTTGCATTCCCACGACGCGGGCCGTAAAGATCGTTCCGGACGCTATGGTGGCGTTTTCTCCGTGGAGGGCAATGGCCAGAGGACACAAAACCAGCCCCACAACTATCGCTAAAGCAGTGTTGCTCTTTCCCTGTGCCGAGATCGAACCCTGCAGCGGGATCATTGTGCCATCCACAGCCCTGACAGAGACGGCATCGATGGTAATTGAGCCGGGGATTCCGAACACATTGTTGTCTTTCATATGCCTGACGGTTCCAATCGCATCCGCGCCGGGCGCAATGACCATCTCACCGTCTACATAGACGCCATCACGCACAAAAAGATCGACCAAAGACCCGACATTTACATCCTGAGAGCTTACGCTGTCTTGAAATTGCAGCGTGACGGGATGGCCCGGGGTGACAGCAACCGGCTGGGCAAAAAGAGGGGCGTAGGAAACAAACATGGTGCTGATAATTACCACACACATGATTGCAGATATGGTTTTCATTAGGTTCGACATACTCATCTCCTTGTCGAGTTGTTGTGAATTTCGGGTATAATAATCTGGCAGTTGCTGCAAGTCAAGCTTTTTTTGGTTAACGCATTTGAACAAACGACTCAGAAGCAGCGTAACAGCTGTAACAACAAAGATTTGAAGAATATATAGGAATTGGATTATTTGGTGATAATTTAAAACTTGGTGTAGACTGTGCCGTCGTTGGTGATTTTGATCTCGGCGTCGTATTTTTGCAGGGTTTGGATGGTGCTGGCGTGCGGGAACTTGTATCTGTTGGGAATACCCACGCTTATCCAGGCCTCGATGGGTGAAACGTGGTAGATAAATTCATCCGTGCTGGAGCTTTTGCTGCCGTGGTGCGGCACCTTGAGGTAGTCGGTGTCGATCTCTTCGGGATAGCGGCTGATGAGCCAGCGTTCGTCTTTGGCCTCGATATCGCCGGTGAAGAGGTAGCTTTTGTCCTTCACATCCAGCCGGAACACGATGCTGCGGTTGTTTTCGCTCGTACCGACGTAGTCTTTATCCGGATGCAGGAATTTGAGCCTCGTCTTGCCCTGATGGATGCTGAGTGTGTCTGTGATCAGCAGTATCTCAGAATCGCTGAACCAGCCCTGGCTCTGCCAGTGGGCCCAGAGGTCGGACTCGTAGGTTTCATCCGTGATGATCAGCCTGCCGATGGGTAGTGAGGTGGCCAAGGCGGGGATGCCTCCGGCGTGGTCGGCGTCGGTGTGCGTGAGGATGAGGCTGTCTATGCGCTTGATGTTTTTCTTCTTGAGCAGAGGTATGAGCTTGCGGGCGGCCCAGCTGTTGTGTGTGTCGCTGCCTTTGGCGTCCCACATCTTCGAGCCCTGGCCGGTATCCACTAAAATGCTGTGTTTATCGGGCGTGATGATGAGCGAGCAATCTGCGGTGCCGCAATTGAAGACCCAGATGCCCGTCTTGTCTGCTGCGAAGAAAGGCGGGACGATGATCAGGGTCAAAGCTATAAGCCACATAGGGATATAGAGGCCCCAGTTGGGCTTTTTCCGGCTTTTGATCCAGATATAAAAGGGGAGCAGGAAGAGCGCAAGTCCCAGGGCGGGAAGCAAGTCCAGCCAGAAGTCTTCCACATGGAAGGGCAGCCCTGCAGCTATCAGCATCCAGCGCTCAAAGAGCCACACAGCGAGTTTATAACTGCTGACAAAGGCTTGGGTGATGAGGCTGGAAGACGGGCCCACCAACATGAGGATGGAAAGCGGCAGGATGAGCGACATCAGAGGCACGCCTAAGAGATTGCCCACCACGCCGTTGAGTGAGCCGCTGCCGAAGTGATAGAGCGTCAGAGGCAGGATGGCGATGGAGACCATCACGTTGAGCAGCAGGTAGTTGGCGGCGCCTGTGACAGCTCTTTGCAATAGTGATATGCGGCCTCTTTTCTCACTCCAGAGCTGTATTTTGGGCAAAGCCAGGCTGAGGATGCCCACGCAGAGGAAGGAGAGCTGCAAGCCGGCATCAAAGAGCTGCTGCGGTGCAGCCAGGGTGATGACCCAGAGGCAGATAGAAAGCACCTGCAGGGCGCTCACTTTGCGGCCCAACCAACGCGCCAGGATGCCTATCGTGATCATCAAAACCGCTCGGGTAACGGGTGCAGACCAGTAGTTGAGCGCAGCGAAGCCGAGGCAGGCGATGATGATGAGCAATTCCGCGGCTTTGTGCGGTAAGAACGAGCGAAAGAGCAGCATCAGCAGTGAATAAAGAAACAACACGTGCAGACCGCTGACCACGATCAGATGTGTCATGCCGCCGCGTCTGAGCGTATCGCTGTATTGTCCTTTGGCGGTTTGGTCTGAGAGCAGCAGCGCTTTGGCGATGGGAGCCCAGTCCCCTGCGTGTTTCTCTATCCTCGCATCCAGCCGGGAGCGCAGCTTGCCGATGTAGTTCGGTCTCGCGCTGTCGTCTATCTTCTCGAGAGCGTGATCAACCGTAGCACGGCTTTTGTAGCGCGAAGGAAAGAAATCCAGGATGGGGTCTTGCTTGAGCTTTTCCAGCTTGAGCACTGCGCGGTAGTGTGAGTCTGCATCAAGCTTTTGGGGATGATATAAGAGCAGCGGCAGCTTAAATTTGGCACCGGCGAGCTCTTTCAGTGTAATCTCATAGGAGTGGTTGGAAAACTCTTTTCTTACCTCGAAGGTGGCAGTTTGTACGATCCTCCCCCGCTCGGCGATGGTGTTTTCCAGGATAAGCTCTTGGGGTGAGCGGGTGGAAATGCGAACTGTGCCTGCCAGCATAACAGACAGAAGCAGCAGCCATAAGCGCAGCCTGGGCAGGAAGATAGCAAGGAGAGTGAAAGCGGAGGCTACAGCTAAGAGCAGCCAGCCTCCATCGGGCAGGTTCCTGCCGAAATACAGCCCCAAACACCAAAAAAGCAGCGGCCAAAAAAGCGGTGCCTTTGAGCCTTGAGGTTCCAGAGGCAAGGCTTGTTCGGCGCTGCTATCGGTCATTGGATAATAATAAAACTACTTGCGGTTGAAGAATCCCAAGATCAGGCCCAGAGCGATGGACAGCAGCGCTGCCACACCCATGCGGTAGTGATCGCTGAGCATGAAGGTGAAGGTGTGGGCGGGAATCCAAAACCAGAGCAGGGCGTAGAAGCCTTTATCGAGATTGGCCCAGTTTTTCTCTTTTACCACCACGTTGTCTAACACACGGTGGATGAGCACCATAAAGGGGCCAAATTGCAGGTTCATGCTCGTGGCGGTGGCGAATGCGTGGCCAAATTTGGTGAGCTCGGGCAGCATACCTCTTTCGATCAGGCGGTCAACCATACCTTCGTGTCCCACAAAGGCATATTTGACGCCCACGGCAAGCAGCGACCAGACAAACATCTTCCACAGCGTGAGCCAGAAACCAAAGGGATACTTGAAGTTCTTGTTGATAAACCACTGGGAGATCACCTCGCCAAGGAGGCCCAGGATGGAAAATTGGATCATGGATGAAACGATGGGCATGGTCTGTACCCAATTTACATAGCCTTGTAATAACTGGTTCATAAATACAAAAAATCCTTGTTTTAGATTTGGGCAAGCTCCCCTTGGATCAGGAAGCTTGCCCGTTTATTTGATGGTTAGAGTGTTAGTTTAAGTAGCCAAGGCTCCCAAAATCTCTGCTCTCAGCTTCTTGGCGGCATCAGCTGCGGCTGCGGCGAAGTCATCGCCTCTGGAAGCATAGATGATGGCACGTGAGGAGTTGATCAGGATATTGGGATCTTCCTTGCTGTAGATGGTTTGAGCTACGACGTTTTCTGCCTGGGCACCCTGCGCTCCCACTCCCGGAATGAGGATGAGGCGCCGGTGCAGCATTTCTCTCATGTCGTCCATATACTGCGACTGCGTGGCTCCGACCACCGCTCCCACACGCTCTGCGGGGAATTGGTCGATCCACTCACCCACGGCGATGTCCATGCGTTTGTCGATAAAGAAATCCTTGGCAGAAGGATTGGAGGTGAGGCCCAGCACAAAGGCAAAGGCTGCTTCGTGGTCCAGGATGGGGTCCAGGACGTCGCTGCCCATGAGCGGGTTGACGGTGATGGCGTCCACCTTGAGCCGATCAAAGAAGGCGCTCACGTAGCCCTGCATGGTGGAGCCGATATCGCCCACCTTGCAATCCAGGATCACGGGTATCTCTTTGGGAATATAGGAGACAGTCTCGCTGAGAGCCTCTAAGCCGCGCAAGCCGTCTGCCAGATAGAAAGCCAGATTGGGCTTGTAGCAGCAGGCATATTCCCGGGTGGCGTCTATGATGGCTTTATTGAACTCCAGGATGGGGTTCTGCGCATCCTGCACACACTCCGGAAGCCTGTGCAGTTGCGGGTCTAAGCCCACGCACACCAATGAGTTTGAGCTTTGCCAACGTTGCCGGTATTTATGCCACATAAATGCTCACCTGGTCGCGGCCGTCTGTCTCTTCAAATTCCACCTTGATGATCTCTTCCTTGGAGGTGGGAACGTTTTTGCCCACATAGTCTGCTTTGATGGGCAGTTCCCTGTGTCCACGGTCGATCAATACGGCTAACTGAATCTGGTTGGGGCGTCCGAAATCCATCAGTGCGTCGATGGCGGCTCTCACCGTGCGTCCGGTGTAAAGCACGTCGTCTACCAACACCACGTTGGCTCCTTCGATATCAAAATCGAACTGTGAGCCCTTGGGGATTTCTCGCTCTTCGATCAATTTCAGATACTTGGAGAGTCTGTCCGCCAAAGGCACGCCGCGTGAGCGGATGCCTACCAGGCAGATATTGGCAGAACCCCGGTTTTGTTCCAGGATCTCGTGGGCCATACGGTGCGTGGTGCGCTCCATCTGGTCCTTGTCCATGATGCGGCTTTTGAGCTTCATCTCCATGCTGTTCTCCTATTCAGGTTTGATGAAGATGAGGGCGTCGCCCTTGTTGACGCTGGCGCCTTCGCTGAAGGGAGTGGCGGTCACGGTTCCGGCCACGGGGGAAGGGATGTTGTTGTACATCTTCATGGCTTCCAGCACGAGGACGTTATCGCCGACGGCTACCTTGTCTCCCACCTTCACTTCATATTTTACAAACATACCCGGCATGGGAGCGGTAACGGGTGTGCCTTCGCCTGTGGCAGCGGCCGGAGCTGCGGTTGGGGCAGGTGCGGGTGAAGAAGCGGGAGCGGGTGCAGGAGCCGGACTGGCTGCCGGAGCAGGTGCGGGCCTGGGAGCAGCAGCCGCGGGTGCACGGTGCACGACGGTGGGTGTGCCGCCCTTCTCGCTCACTTCCACCAGGAAGTATTCGTCACCGATGAAGATATCAAAGCTGCGCACGTCTGCCGGCTTTTCGGGTGCAGGAGTGCTGGGTTTTTCCACCAGCAGACCTGCTTTTGCCTTTTTGACCAACTCTTCCTGGGCTTTCACTTCTTCCAGGGTGATGGCTTTCATCTCATCCGGCATGGGCTCGAGGCCGTGTTTGATGCGCAGATACTTCTTGCCGGTGAGGTTGTAGATGGCCACGATCAGCTCATCATCGATGTCTTTGGCCAAGCCTTTGGTCTCTTCCTTGATCTGCGGCATGGCATCGGGGATCACGTCGCCGGGACGTGTGGTGATGGGCTTTTCGCCTTTGGGATAGCCTTTGAGCGCCTTCTTTTGCACGTCTTTATTGATGGGCAAAGTGGTCTTGCCATAGAGGCCGTAGCAGAGGTCTTTCACCTGTTCGGTGATGCGGGTATAGCGCTCGCCGCCGGTGTCAAAGAGGGTGTTGTTGACTGCCTGGATGCCCACAATCTGGCTGGTGGGAGTCACAAGCGGGATCTGGCCCAGGTCTTTGCGCACTTTGGGCACTTCGGCAAACACGTCATCCAGCCTGTCTAATGCATCCATCTGGCGCAGCTGGTTTACCAGGTTGGAGATCATGCCGCCGGGCGTCTGGTGAATGATGACGTCGGTATCTATGATGCCATACTTGGTGGTATTGGCAAATTGCATATATTTGGGGATGTCCTTCTCCATCTCTTTGGAGATTTTATTGAGCAGGCGGATGTCGAATCCGGTGTCTCTATTGGTGCCCAAAAGCGTGATCACCAAAGGCTCGATGGCAGGATGCGAGGTGCGGTAGGCATAGGGGCCCACGCAGGTGTCTATGATGTCCACGCCTGCTTCCACGGCTTTGAGCAGCGAGAGGTCTCCCATACCGCTGGTGAAGTGTGTGTGCAGGTGTACGGGAACTTTGATGTTTTCTTTGAGTGCTTTGATCAGGTTGTAAGCATCGTAGGGCGACACAAGGCCGGCCATATCTTTGATGCACACGGTGTCTGCACCCATCTTTTCGAGTTGCTTGGCTTTGTCTACAAAGTATTGGATGTTGTAGATATCTCCGCCCATGCGTTGTTCGGTGAGGCTGTAGCAGATGGAGCCCTGGAAGTGTTTGCCGTTCTTTTTGATCACTTCGACTGCTGTCTGGAAGTTTCTAAAGTCGTTCAGCGCATCAAAGACTCTGAAGATGTCTATGCCGTTATCACAGGCGCGCTGGACGAAGGCTCTCACCACGTCGTCTGCATAGTTTTGATAGCCCACCAGGTTCTGGCCTCTCAGCAGCATGGAGAAAGGCGTCTTGGTCATGTATTTCTTGAGGGTGCGGATGCGCTCCCAGGGGTCTTCGCCCAGATAGCGGTGCATGGTGTCAAATGTGGCTCCACCCCACACTTCCATGCTGTAAAAGCCCACGCTGTCCATCATTTCAGCGACGTGCAGCATATCTTCGGTGCGTCCGCGGGTGGCAAACAGCGACTGGTGTCCATCGCGGAAGCTTAAGTCTTGTATCTTTACGGGATTGGATGCTTTGGGGCGGTCTGCCTCATAGCGCATGGTCGTCATTTCAAGGATGCCGTGCTTATCCATCAGGTTTATCTCCTTTATCTTGCTCTTTTTATTATTCTTCTTTGGGTAATGTCTCTATATTGCATGGTCTGCCGGGCGCCCCAGCTCTGCCATGCCGTTTGAATCTGCGGAATTTGACGCTCCTGGAAGGTGTCAAATGGCTCTTGGGTCATGATAGCCACCACTGCTGCGATGGCTGCCAATTCTTTGCTGTCCTTCATCTTCGGCCTCATTATAAGGGGATGTTGCCGTGCTTCTTGGGAGGCAGCGCTTCGCTCTTGCTGCACATGATCTCAAGTGCGTCGATGAGGCGGGCGCGCGTCTGCGAGGGAACGATCACCGCATCCACATAACCACGCGAGGCGGCCACGTAGGGATTGTTGAATTCCTTCTCGTAGTTGGCGATCAGCTCTGCACGCTTGGCGGCCTTGTCTTCTGCAGCGGCGATTTCTTTGCGGAAGATGATGTTTGCGGCTCCCTGAGCGCCCATCACGGCGATCTCAGCGGTGGGCCAGGCAAAGACCATATCTGCACCCAAGTGTTTGGAGCTCATAGCGATGTAGCTGCCACCATAGTTTTTGCGGGTCACCACGGTGAGTTTGGGCACTGTGGCTTCGCTGTAACACCAGAGCAGCTTGGCTCCGTGACGGATGATGCCGTTGTGCTCCTGATGCGTACCGGGCAGGTAGCCGGGGACGTCTACAAAGGTGAGCAGCGGGATATTGAAGGCATCGCAGAAACGGATGAAGCGCGTGGCTTTGTCTGAAGCATCGATATCCAGGCAGCCGGCCAAAACCGTGGGCTGATTGGCAACAACGCCAACTACACGGCCATTCAATCTGGCAAAAGCTACGATCATATTCTGCGCATAATACTTGTGCGGCTCAAAGAACACGCCGTCGTCCACCACTTCGCGGATCACATCATACATGCTGTAGCTCATCTTGGGGCTATCCGGGATGATGGTATCCAGCGCGGGACAGAGGCGCTGCGGATCGTCTGTGCAAGCGGTTCTGGGCGCATCTTCCATATTGTTTGCCGGTATGTATGAAAGCAGTGTCTTGATCTGCTCAATGGCGTCGGCATCGTTTTCACAGGCAAAGTGGGCATTGCCGCTCTTGGTGTTGTGAGCCATGGCGCCGCCTAAATCTTCCTGAGTAGTCTCCTCGCCGGTGACGGTACGGATCACATCCGGCCCCGTGATAAACATGAAGGAGGTGTTTTTCACCATGAAGACAAAGTCTGTCATCGCAGGAGAATAAACAGCTCCACCGGCGCAGGGGCCCATGATGGCGGTGATCTGAGGGATGACGCCGCTGGCACGCGAGTTTCTGAAGAAGATGTCTCCATAACCCTTGAGGGCGTCAACTCCTTCCTGGATGCGGGCGCCGCCGCTATCCTGGATACCCACCAAGGGAACGCCGCTCTTGAGCGCCATATCCATCACTTTGCAGATCTTGGCTGCGTGCATCTCGCCCAGGGAACCACCGCGGGAGGTGAAATCCTGAGAGAAAGCAAAGACCGGCCTTCCATCCACCATACCGTGGCCGGTGACCACGCCGTCGGAGGGAATTTCGATCTTTTCCATGCCAAAGTTGTCGCATCTGTGCTGAACAAACATATCCAGCTCTCTAAATGTTCCGGGATCAAAAAGCAGGTCAAGACGCTCCCTGGCGGTGAGCTTGCCTCCTGCTTTCTGCTTTTCAACAGCTTTTTCGCCACCCATCTGGCGAACCTTCGCTTCCTTCTGAAGCAGGTCTGCTATTGCATCTTTGGTCGAAAGCATAAGCTATTCCTCTTGTATGTTCTTATTTATTGATTTCGTGTCTGCTCTCTATCTTATCAAGAAAATAGCGAGGTAAGCCATTATCCTTCAATGCTGAAATTAGTCAAGAAAAAAGTGGGAATATGCGTGCCAACCCGCATCAAAAGGGACGGGAATGAGCTTCAAGACGCCTTGCAGATGGCCAGGAAAAAGGCAGATAGCGTGGGAAGCGGCAGGGGCCAGCCATAAAGGAGAGAGAGATAAGTTCGGCCGGCCCCGTACCAATCAAGATCCAAAACGAGCCAGTATGGAGGCCACCGACCCTGCTACAGGTTCAGCACAAGGCCGGCAGGAGGCATCCATGAATGTGGACTAGGCCTGCCTATACTGGCTCAGGCGAGTTGGTGTATATAAACTTAGTTTTTGACTCTGATGTTATCGCGGTTGACGGTATATCCGCCGCTCACCGTCACTATATTCTGGGAGAGGGCGCTCACGTCTTCGATCCTGCTCAGCAGCCAGTCTCCGCTATGTGCTTCCTCTGTATCCAAGGGTGCACGGAAGTGGCCATTATCGTCCACAGTGCGGAAGAAGATCACCTGCTTGCCCACCTTCAGGTCTTCCTTTTTGGCGAGGCGCGTCTTGAGATAATATTCTGTCCAGATGACGGCATCGTCTCTGCTCAGCTTAAATTCAGCCTTGCCGTTACTGTCTGCATTGGGAGCCGTAAGCATCTTTGCCGTATTCACATAGATATATTCCTGGTCTTCCAGGGGGATTTCGGAGACAAAGAAGTCGTCCGTTTGGATAAACTGTGCATCCTCGATCACGTTTTGAGGTGCGCCCGGATCGTCCGTGCTGGAGGCCACCTGCACCACATCCGGCAAGACGGAGCTCACCTTGAGGCGGGGCACACAGGCCGTAAGCACGATCAGCACTACTGCGATAAGGCTTATAAGTTTGAATCTGGACATTGTTGTTCTCCTTGAATCTGTTGTCTACCCTAATATACTAATCGAACGAGCAAATCATGCACACTTTTTTGTGCGTGGTTGAGATATATATTGGATTAGTATTGACTTAGCCTTCTTGACCGGAGCCTTGATCAAGGATTAAAAAGAGCCTCCCGGGGTGAGAGGCTTATTTGTAAATCATGGATTGTTTTTTGTTGATAGTCAAGACATCTATCAACTTCAACTCGGTGTCTGCTGTCTTCAATCTATATCCCTCGTCTATGATTAAGCCTCGATCAACCAGGTCTTTGTGTCTTTTCATTGCAGACGCATAACGGGATACAGCCCCCTTGTCATATTTACTTTCATTTAGGGCAGCAATCTGATCGGTTAGTGATTTGGCGTTGGTCATATGAATCTCCTTGTATGTATAAAGAACAGTCGGTTGGTTTTGCCAATATAGTCCATTAGCAGGTCATGGTATGTTCTTATTGATTTGTGCATTTCTTTTTCTTCACTGAAGTCCTTAATTTCAAGTCTCAGCTCTTTTAGTGCCGAGAGCGGAATAGGCCTACCATGGGACTTCCATTTCTTGTTATCACTCAGACTTGACGCTATTTCCTCAGCTCTAGCCTCTTTTTCTTCCTGGGTAACCGGCTTGCCCATCTTTTGCTCATCAGTCCTGTGTTTACTCCAGTTTCTAAACTTGTATTTGACAAGCCATTGTTTGAGCAAGTCAACAGTTAAAGCTTTAGCCTGTTCATAACTTTTAAGCTCTGCCAAGTCCATTGTTTTAAGTATCATATACTCAGCATTAGTCAGGGTTCCTTGTCTATCCTTTTCTATCAAATCTTCGACTTTGTCCAAATATCCCAATGCTGGAACCAATCTCCCATCTTTGTTATATACTTGTGGATCTATGGGCCCTAAAACCGAGTAATAATCCATGTAGATATCGTCTCCGCTCATACAGAAGATCGTTCCTGCACTATATGCATAGTCTGGCACTATAAAGTCTACGGTTTTGTAAAAATGACGTATCACATTTACTATTCTTTCTACCGTTTCTATATTGCCTCCATTGGTTGTTAGTACCACTACCAACTTGTCTTTTTTCTCTTTATCCGTGGCCAAATCTTCTATAACAAAGCGGAATATTCTGTCAACACCCTCAACCAAAGCACCGTGATATGCCACCATATCCGCCTTCAATATCTTCTCAATATTCGAAAGCTCAGTATCCAATAATGTTTGAATTGCCTTATCGACTGGTTGTCGCATTGTTACCTCCAGCAAGTACTCTTGTTAGATACAAAATATCCAACAACTTGATTAAGTCAAGAAGTTATTATATCAAACCCGATTATTCAGGCTCCATAAAAAAGAGCCTCCCGGGGTGAGAGGCTCTTGTTGTTTATGTTGAGAGAGAGAGTTGGTATGTTTAGTACATCCCGCCCATGCCCGGATTTGGCATTGGCGCTGCCGGGACTTCCGGCTCCGGGATGTCTGTGATCACGCACTCGGTGGTGAGCAACAGAGCTGCAATCGAGGATGCGTTTTGCACTGCGCTGCGAACCACCTTGGCGGGGTCGATAATGCCTGCGGCGTTGAGGTCTTCAAACTTACCGGATGCGGCGTTGAATCCCATATTGATATCTCTGTAAGCGCGCAGTTTTTCCACCACGACGGCTCCTTCTTCGCCTGCGTTGGATGCGATCTGATAGGCGGGTCTGGCCAAAGCTCTGACCAGGATATCCACGGCCATCTTTTCTTCAGGATCGAGTCCTTTGAGGTTTTTGAGGGATTTTGCGGCTTGGATGAGTGTCACTCCACCGCCGGGAACGATTCCTTCTTCCACTGCGGCGCGTGTGGCTTGGAGGGCGTCGTCCACGCGAGCTTTCTTTTCTTTCATTTCGGTCTCGGTAGCGGCGCCGATGCGCAATACTGCAACGCCGCTGCTCAGTTTGGCGAGGCGTTCCTGCAGTTTTTCTCTGTCATAATCGGATTTGGTTTCGTCGATCTGCGCCTTGATCTGTCTGACGCGGCCTTCCACAGCTTCTGCAGAGCCTGCGCCTTCACGGATCACGGTGTTTTCCTTGTCCACGATCACCTTTCTGGCGGTGCCGAGGTCGGCGATGGTGCAGCTATCCAGCTTGCGGCCCATCTCTTCGGAGATGAGGGTAGCGCCGGTGAGGATGGCGATGTCTTCCAGCATGGCTTTGCGGCGATCGCCAAAACCGGGGGCCTTGACGGCTACGACGTTGAGCACGCCGCGCAGTTTGTTGACCACGAGGGTGGCCAGTGCTTCGCCTTCGATATCTTCAGAGATGATGAGGAGAGGCTTGCCTGCCTGGGCGATTTCCTGCAGAATGGTGAGCAGGTCTTTCATCACGCTGATCTTTTTGTCGTAAACCAGGATGAAAGGATCGTCGAGTTCGGCGATCATCTTTTCGGTATTGGTCACAAAGTAGGGTGAGATATAGCCGCGATCAAACTGCATTCCTTCCACCTTTTCGAGGCCGGTGTCGATGCTCTTGGCTTCTTCGATGTTGATGATGCCTTCTTTGCCGACTGCGGCCATTGCATCGGCGATGAGACGTCCGATTTCGGGATCGTTGTTGGCGCTGATGGATGCGATCTGAGCGATCTCTTCATTGCTTTTGATTTCCTTGGCATACTCATGGATCTTGTCCACGATCACTTTGGTAGCCTTATCCAGCCCGCGTTTGAGATACATTGGGTTTACGCCGGCGGTCACGTGCTTCAGCCCTTCTTCGATGATGGCTTGAGCTAAGATTGTGGCCGTGGTGGTGCCGTCTCCGGCGACGTCGTGCGTCTTTTCAGCCACTTCTTTACAGAGTTGAGCGCCCATATTCTCATACGGGTCTTCCAGCTCAATCTCTTTTGCTATGGTTACACCGTCATTGGTGATGGTGGGCGAACCAAATTTCTTATCCAGGACTACGTTCCTGCCCCTTGGTCCGAGGGTTACTTTTACGGCATCAGCTAACTGATCCACGCCTTTCTTTAGGGAAGTGCGTGCATCGTGCGAGTATAGCATTTGTTTTGCCATGGTTTATACCTCCATATTCGTATAATAATCTTGGTTGCTTTAGCAGTCATTGCTTATGAGTGCTAATTTTAATATAAGCCGTTTTTTGTCAAGTGCAATATATATTTTTACCAAAAACAAAAAACAAGGCTAACCGAGGATCAGCTCCTCTAATGGCTTGCGCTCCTGAGTCTTCTGCTCGCGCTGCCGGTTGAATTCATTGAGAGTGGATGCATCTCCCGGCTGGCCAACCGTCAGCATGATCACCGGTTTCAAATCTTCACCGATCTCAAAGAGCTCCCTCACCTTCTCCTCGGAAAAACCTGCCATATTGTGCACATAGAGGTCCATCACGGAAGCTTGGGCGGTGAGATTGCCGATGGCCAGGCCGAGATCGTACATAGCCCACTGGTTGCAAAATCCACCTTCTTTCGGCAGATGGATGAGCCCCAGGATCAGCACCGGGGCGTCTTTGGCCCAGGCATGATTGCCTTCCATCAGGCAAGAGAGGAGCTTCTGATACTTCTCCGAGCCATCGTTGTGGGCCCAGATAAAGCGCCAGGGTTGTGTATTCATGCAAGATGCAGCCCAACGAGCGGCTTCCAGCAGGGTGAATACCTGTTCGTCGGTGAGGGCCGTCGGTGCAAAAGCGCGCGGGCTCCATCTCTTTTGTATCACTTCGTCTATGGGATAGCTGTATTTGGGACGTTGTTTCATTTCTAACCTCCTATGTTAGTGTTCCTATAGATAATATCTCTGGAAACCGAAGCGAGGCAAGCGATAAGTGATAAAACTTTCTTAATTGGCGCAAACGTCAAGCCGGCGGCGTTGACAGCCTGAAATGCGGGCCTATTTCAGCTCGCCTTTGATAAACTTTATCATCCTGTCCGGCATATAGCTGTTTTTGGCCTGTCTCAAGCCGGGCAGGCCGATGTCCTGTTCGCGATTCAGCCACTTGTATTCCTGGTTCAGGTAGCGTGCAGTTTCCCAGTTGATGAGCTGTCCGCTGCCTTTCTTGGTGGGGTCATACTTCTCAAAGTGTATCGTGGCCATACATTTGGTTTGAGGGCTGAAGATGGAGTAGGCTACCATTTGCCTGTCGATGCAGATGATGATGCCGTCCACGGGGAGGCTGTCCCACATATCCAATGTGTTACGGATGGCCTCAAATTCGGTCTTGAGATAATCGCCGCCCACCTCACGCTCGAGCCGCCACTTCTGGGTGAAGCGGCACAGGTTTTCACGGTAGTAGGGCGTGATGCGCAGCACCTTATAATCCGGATACAGCCTTCTGAACTGGCTGATCAGGTTTTTCTTTTTGGCCAACTTCTTGCCTCGGAGCTCCACCATCTTCTGGCAGCTGTACACATAGTCGTCCCAATCTCTGTTTTCGCTGAGCTCAAAATAAGCGTGTATTTCGGGTGTGCTGCTCACGTATTCTTCCGGAATCTGGATCAGGGTTACCTTGGGATCGATCTCTTTAAAACCGCGCAGCAGCTGTGCCAATTCCGCAGCCGGCAGATACTCTCCCATGGGGAAAAACACGTAGGAGTGTTTGGCATTGTAGACCACCAGCCGGCCCTGGTAGTGGCAAAACTGGTTGTTGTAGATCTTGCCCCAGGTGAGCAGGTTGCAGACGGAATAGTCGCAGGATTCACGTGGATAGTCCTTGAGAAAGCTGATGAGCATGGGGACGTGGTCTGTGGTGAGGGGGATGAGGTATTTGATCAAGCGTTCTCTCTCTTCAGCAGAAATGGAGTGTAGTTTTGCATCACGCCAAAGCCGAGGCCCTGATAAAAGCCTTCATAGCCGGGCTCGGAGATGAGGCCGATCCAGCCCACGCCGTCTTGCTTGAGCCGCTCAACCAGGCTGCGGATGATGGCTTTGCCCAGGCCCTTGCCGCGCCACTCGGGATGCACCGTCACATCCTGGATATAGGCGTCGCTGACTCCATCGCTGATGGCGCGTCCCATACCGATAATCTTTTCGCCTGCTTTCACGATGACAAAACACCAGGTGTTGGCGATGATGGCGGCGACTTTCTTTTCGTGGCGGGGGTCGTCGTCCATCTCCCACCAGCCGGCCAAACGATAGAGCTCCAAAACCTGCGCTGCATCAGCTTCTTTCACTGCTTCAATGTGGATATTATCCATTTTTATATATTCCTTTTGTGTAGATAAATAAAAGTGCCGTGAATGGCACGCTTCAGATAAGATAGTGGATTTTGACAGATAAGCAAGGTTTCTTATTGCAATTGGCCCAGATCTTGCTTGCTTAAATAGCCATCCGAATTATACTAATTACAAGGAAGAGTTAAGGTTTAGCAGACAACACAGTAAAAAGACAAAGAGGTAAGACATGAAATGGGAAGCATTATTGGAGCGGATTCCGCACTTTTTGGCCGCTAATGGCCTCAAATTTGTAGCCGCCATCCTGATCTATATCATCGGAAAATGGGTGGCGAAGCTGGTCACAAACCTGGTCCGCAAGGTGCTCGACAAGAGCAAGCTGGATAGCACCCTCATCACTTTCCTGTGCAACATGATCTACGCCCTGCTGCTCACCTTTGTGATCATCGCCGCAATCGGCAAACTGGGCGTGCAGACCACCTCGCTGGTAGCCATCGTTGGTGCCGCAGGCCTGGCTGTGGGTATGGCCCTGCAGGGTTCGCTTGCAAACTTCGCCAGCGGCGTGATGCTGATTCTCTTCAAACCCTTCAAGGTGGGCGACAAAATTAGCGCCGCCGGAACCACGGGCACAGTGCAGGAAATCGGCATCTTCCACACCACTATCATCACTTCAGACAACACCAAGATCATCGTGCCAAACTCGCCTATCGCCGGTGGAGCGATCACAAACTTTTCTGCCATGCCCACGCGCAGGATAGAGCTCAGCGTGAGCGTCCCCGGCACATCAGATATGGCAAAAGTGAGCAGCATTCTGCAAAACATTCTGGATTCCGACGAGCGTATCCTCAAAGACCCCGCCGCATCCATCGTCGTCTCCTCCGCCACAGCCGGCGAGATCGTCTTTGGAGTGTATCCGCACGTCAACAACGCCGATATGGCCGCCGTGCAGGCTTCGCTCAATGAGCAGATAAAACTGAAGCTGACCGCGGAGGGTATCTGGGCCTAACTTAACTTTTGCTTGAGAGGAGAAGAACCATGAAAAAGTTAGTCCTTATATTGGCCATCCTTGCCGGCTTGAGCTTTGCTCTAAGATATGATATTGAGGAAACAGATGCCCTGCAGTGGAAACCGGCGCTGGGCATCGGATTAGGATTTGTCCTACCTTAAAGGAGGTAAACAATGAAAAGAATATGTCTCGTTCTCGCAATCCTCGCCGCATTTGCCCTTGGCTATGCCGACCGCCCCGTTTATGATGTCGATATGAGCTTGCAAATTTCGCAAAGCCTGTACGGCAGAAAAAAGCTGGGTGATACGGTTGGCGGCGTCGGAGTCGGCTACAAATTCTATGGCAGCGCCGAGCTGCCACTATTCAAATGGCTAAGCTTTGAAGGCAACGCAGATTGGGTGGCTGCATCCACTTACAGGCAGTATCATAATGAGCTGGGCGAAATCAGCCGGAAAGGCCCTGATGCGTGCAACGACAAGCTGGACGTGGAGGGTATGCTGAAGCTGAACATCAGCAAGAAGTGGGTAGAGCCCTTACTGCTGATCAGGGGCGAAAGGCGGCTTGTCCCCAGGCAGGATGACGAAGGCCATTTGCAAGACTTTTCGCAGTGGGTGATCGCCTGCGGCTTTTCCCGGGAGATGCTCGATGCTGCGGATAAAGAGCTCAAGCTGCTTTTGGTGCGCACCTTCCGCATCAAAAACCAAAGGGTCAAGTATGTCAGCTACTGGAGCGAATGGTATCCGCCGTTTGAATACTTCAGCCACAAAAAGGATATTGGCATGGAGCTCTCCGCCGAATACAAGCAGGCTTTTGACAAGATAAACGGCAAGCTGCGCTCGCAATTGCGGCTGTATCAGGCAACGGAAAAGACCGCCCTCGACGCCTGGGTGATCAAGGACAAGTATAAGCAACCCCTGGAAGTAAATTGGGAGACCAATTTCAGCGTCAAGGTATGGAAGGGTATCATCGCCAATGCCAGCCTTGCCCTCAGATACGATATCGAGGAGATAGACGCCTTGCAATGGAAACAGATGGCAGGCCTTGGGATAGGTTATATTTTGCCCTAAAGTAAAGAGATGAATCATGAAAAGGCTTTGTTTCCTATTCCTCCTTCTCCCCTGTCTGGCTTTTGGCCACAGCCTGAAGATGGATGCAGACCTTGATATCGGCCTCTTCTTCACGGAGGGAGCCTGCGGTAACGACTGGGATGTCGAGAAGCTGGGCAGTATCAGCTGGACGGGCAAATTGAAAGGCAGCGCCGCTTTTCAACCCTTCAGCTGGCTGGAGTATAAAGTCATCCGCAACGTCTGTTTCGGCCAAACGCACAGGCGGTATCGCGATGAATCAGACCAGCTCAGATGGGCACATCCGGAGATGTTTGCCAACAGGTCGGAGCAGGAACATATGCTCAAATTCATCATCAATAAGAAGTGGGTAGACCCCTACTATCTGTATAGAAGCGAAAACCTGCTTGTGGGTGAGGAAAAAGCCGGCAGAAGAAAGCGCGATTGCAATATCCAGGATGTGTTTGGATACGGCCTGGCAAGAGAGATGATCAACACGCCGGATACAAAGCTCAACCTGCGTCTCACCGCCACGCATCGCATCAAAAATGAAAAGTTTGAATACACATTCCAGTACCCGGATTTTTTTGGGGGCTTCGTAGTGACCTATGAAGTGCAAAAACGTGACTTCGGTGTGGAGTGGGCCGCCGAGTACAAGCAGAGATTCAACAAGATCAACGGCAGGCTCAGATCAGATTTGAAGCTGTATCAGGCGTTCGACAGGCGTCCACTTCGTGAATGGGCCACAAGGGGCAAGCAACCCCTGGAGGTGAATTGGGAGACCGATTTTACCATCAAGATATGGAAGTGCCTCGTTGCCAACCTCAATTTTGCCCTCAAGTATGATATCGAAGAGGTGGATAAATTGCAGTGGAGGCAGATGCTGAACCTCGGGATAGGCTACAGCCTGCCCTGAGATTGCCGCTTCCACAAATCCAAGCCTTTCTCTGGCAAATGCTTGCGTTCAAGATGCGAAATTGCTCTTGACAATACTGCTGATTGCCTCTAAAATGGTTCGCAAACATCTAAAAAGTACCAAAGGAGTTTACCATGGCTGCCTTTTCAGTAAACGAAATAGTGGAGATGGCCGTGCAGATCGAGCGCAACGGCTATGCCTACTACGACGAAGCCACCAAACGCAAAGACCTGGATAGCAAGAGCCTGGAGCTGCTCACCTTCCTGCGTGATGCAGAGCTGGATCACGAAAAGACCTTCCTGGCTCTGCGCGAAGAGCTGGATATGGACGAGCTGGAGCTTTCCGGCGATTGGGAGATGATTGCCAGCTACCTCAATACCATCGTGGCGGGGCGCATCTTCAACGACCCCGACTCCGCCATCCAAAAAGCCACCGCAGCAAAAGACGTGATGGAAGTGATCCAAAACGCCATCACCTTTGAAAAAGACACGCTGCTCTACTTTCACGCCATCAACGACGGCATCAGAGACGAGCGCGCCAGACAGGTTCTGCGCCGCGTCATCCAGGAAGAAATCTCACACGTATTGCTGCTCAGCGACATCATGAAGAAGCTGTAAGCTGCGATTTTCAGCGGCTGTGGCAGCTGTGGAATTGAAGGCAATGGCCAAAAAGGGAAGCAAGAAGAAGCGTATGAGCTGGTGGGTCAAGATCGCTTTTGGCATCTTGATCCTGATAGCCTTGGTCTACAATCCCATTTCGGTGAGGCTGATGAGCTTTGGCATGGCGGTGATTCACGGGATCAATCCCCTGATGTTTTACCGCTTGATCCGCACGGAGAGCTCTTTCCGCAGCTTTGCCATCTCGCCCAAGAATGCCATAGGCCTGGGCCAGATCAAGGAATCCACCGCCTTCTACATCCACGAAAAACACCGCCGCGGACTGCTCTTTATCCCCTTTTACAACCTCAATCTCTCCGCCAAGTATGTCAAATATCTGCTTGAGCGCTTCAATGGAAATTGGAGCCTGGCGCTGGCAGCTTACAACTGGGGTGAGACCAATGTTTCAAGGCGCGTTGCCGCCATCTCTATAGAACCTGCAAAGGATTATAGAATGATGTTTTCAGACATCCCGGAGACCCACAATTACATCACTAAAATCATGGGACCGATAAAAAAGACTTGACGGGATATGCCCGTCTGGAAAAAGGTTTATGAATAATATGAATTCAGGAGTGACTCATGTTGCTTAACAACAAAGGAATATCAGTATACTGGATACTGAGTGCCATACTCTTCGTGGGCCTGATCTTTATCTTGGCCCTGCCACACTTTTTTAACCTCGATACCGAAAAGAATATCGACGACTGCACCAACAATATGAAAGTCATCTGGGTAGCCACTTCGGACTATGTGGCCGATACCCGTGCAGACTTTGGCGGTGATCTCAACCTCTTGACCCGCACCAAAAAGAAACAAGACCCCAAAAACGTCTACCTCCCGGAAAAACTGTTCTGCCCCGAGCAAGACAAAAACAAACAAGACTACATCGTCTATGGCAAATTTGTCGAAGACTTCTTAGAGACCGGCGAATCCAGGATACACACCGGCGTGATCGTGCTCTGCCCAGAGCTGATCAGACACAACAAACACTTCCTCGACAAAGCTTTCTACGAAAACATGAGCCCCTCGCTCTTGCAGAACTACATGGTGGATGACCTGGATTATATCGACCAACAGACCAAGTCCGATGGAGAGCGCAAATACCAGTGTGTGATGGATTACATCAATATGTGGAAGAGTGACAAAGATGCTTTTGCCAAGCGCAAAGCAGATACAAACCACTTCAGACGCCAGCTCTTCCCCGATGCTTTCCAAAACCAAAACATCGTCGACGACTTCAACTTTTAAAGCATACTCCGCTCTGCACCATTTCAACCATTAGATGGCCGCTTGGGAGCCGGTGATGGAATATCGTGAGTTTTTAGACCTCATCTACCGGAGGTATTCTGCCAATATCAAGCTGAGTTTGGACAGGATTGTGGAGCTGGCAGCTGAGCTGGGTTCGCCTCAAAACAAGCTTTCCGGCTTTCATGTGGGCGGTACCAACGGCAAGGGAAGCGTCTGCGCCACCCTGGAAGCACTCTGCCTGGCGCATGGCTTTTCCACCGGCCTCAACACCTCGCCACACCTGATCAACTACAAAGAACGCTTCCGCATAGACGGCAAAGAGCCTGAGATACAGACGCTGCTGGACCTCTTTCTCCAATATCAGCCGCTCTTTGACAAGTATCAAGCCTCTTTCTTTGAGATCAGCACCGCGCTGGCCTTCATTCAGTTTGCACAAAAACCCGTGGATGTAAGCATCTTCGAGGTGGGTCTGGGTGGCAGGCTGGATGCCACAAACGTTTTCACTCCTGAGGTGGCAGCCATCACCACCATCGGCCTGGACCACATCAAAACCTTGGGCAACAGCGTCAAACTCATCGCAGCAGAAAAAGCCGGCATCATCAAAAGCGGCATCAGCCTGGTCTTGGGCAAGATCGTACCGCCTGCTCTGGACGTGATCCTGCAGGTGGCCGAGCAGAAAAAGGTGCCCACCTATAGATACGGCGTGGATATCATCGGCAAATCCCAAGCCAGCGATATCGGCGGCATCACCTTCGATTTTGCCTTCCGGGATTACCAGTTCAAGGGCCTGCACGCCAACCTCCTGGGCGATCACCAGGTCACCAATATCTCCACGGCCCTCGCCTGCTTTATCCTCTACAGCCAAATCAAGGGATTTGAGGTGAAGGAAGAGTCAGTGCGCCATGCCATCGACCATATCAATTGGCGCGGCAGAATGCAGGTGCTCAGCAGTAAACCGCCCATCATTTTGGATGGAGCACACAATATGGAAGGCATGAAGGCTTTGGTGGATACGCTGGACAGAGTCTTTCCGAATGTAAAACCCCGCTTTATGATCTCCATTTTGGCAGATAAAGATTTCAGCGGCATGATAGAGCTGATCTGCAGCCGCGCCTCCCACGTCTATGTGGCCAAAAACCAATCCGACCGCGCAGCCACGGTTGAAGACCTCGTCTCCGAAATCGGCAAATACCCCGTGAAAGTGAGCAGCGCTCCCTCCGTGGCAGAAGCTTACGAGATGGCACGCCGGGATATGCGGGACGACGACGTCCTGGTGTGCGGCGGCTCGCTCTTTACCGTGGGCGAAGTGCTGAATCACCTCTTTGAAAAGTAAACAGCCGCACCCAAAGAGCTTTTGAATACACCTCGGGAAACAGCGGCTTCCCATGAGCTATCTCCTACCGATTTGGTAGGCATTCGTGCCCGGGCTCCGGCACCCGCTCCGGCAGGCCTCTCTGAAATATTTGACTTCCACTCTGGTTTTGCGAAAGCAATTCCGCCCGCTAAAACGTCGATTTCATGCGGCCTCCCTTAGGCCCTCCTATGGGTCTCCTTTGGGATCCACAAGTAACCCAAAGAAAACCCAAGGGTTACGCATTCGGGCGCCGAGGAAACCCGAGGGTGGGGTAAGCCGGGGCAAAAGTCAAAGGTTGATTCGGACATCGGTTTTTGGGAAACAGTTTTTCCACGAATGGGGATGTACGGGCGCTTGCCAAAGCGCCGATGTTCCAGAGTCGCTTCGCAAGCTTCAGGGATATAGCCGACGCAGTCGGTAAGATTTTTCCACGAATGTACACGAACCTGTCGGAGAGGGAGGGAGGGAGAGAGGGAGGGAGGGAGAGCGGCTGGCGCAAGTGGTGGAGATGCGGGTGGATGTGGTGGAAATACGCACTGCTCTGGAGCTTTTATTTCTTTCCCCTGATTACACAAATTTTCACGAATGATAATGAAGAAAGTCCACGGATGAACACGGATGTTCACGGATATGGCACAAGTGCTAACCCACTGTCTCCCAGCTGTTTAACTAACAACTAACAACTGGCAACTAACAACTGCGACGAAGTCGCCAGGCAAGCGCCCGTACACGCCACAACCACCCGTATCCCAATCACTTGTGCAGCACTAACAACTAACAACTGGCAACTAACAACTGCGGCGAAGCCGCCTGCGCCCCTACCGACAGACCAATAGCAACCATTTCAACATTATGCCAATCATGAAATTGTTAATAATCCCACATATATCAAAAAAGGCATTGACATAAAAAGGGTATACAAAATGCTGGCTGTGGTTGATAATTGCGCGGGTGTATGTAATTTTAATACTGGCAAATATCTGCTTTATCAACCAATTAACAAGAGCTTTGTCCCTGTATCTGCGCTTTGGAGCCAACAAGTTGGTTGCCTGCCGGCAGGCAGGGGCAAACCGAGCAGAAGCCATTTCGGTGCTTATGCTTTAAAAACAAACAACAAAATACAGGAGAAAGTTATGAAGAGTTTTATAAAAAGTTTGATGCTCATCGTGGCCATGTTGGCCATGGTAGGTGCTGTATATGCGGTTTTCCCGGAAAACCCAAGTGAAGGTGACTATTGGTACAACAGAATGACGCTACATGGTAATTTTGCCGCCACAGCAGGTTGGCAGCGTTACAATGGCGCAGCTTGGGTTGATGCAACCACGGCTGTGACCAATCAACAGCAACCTTTCACCAAGAATATCTACCTCAGCAATACTGCAATATTGAAAGACAATTTCACGCTTGCGGGTAATATAATATCCAACACTGACGACCCTGACCGAAATATACGGTTTACCGTCAACGGAGGTTGCACTTTCAATTTAACAAACACGGGCACCGTAACCGTTCATAGTGTCCTCATTGAGGATAATGCCACTTTTATCAACAAAGGTACCGTTAACCTGCCGTATACCGACGATGCCTCCGAATTTTATGTGGAAACGGGATCTGGAAACCAGACCGGGGGTCACTTGGACAATTATGGCACCATCAATGTTAATGGTCGTTTTCGTTTTGGATATGAGGCTTCAATTATTTCCCGCGAAGGTGGAATAATACAGGGTCCTGGTAGGATGCAAACTGAAGCGGGAGGGGCCACGGCCGGTGATTACCGGCTTAGCATTGCCAATGCCGGAGGTTGGGATGCAGCTTTCAATCTCACCGGAGGCTACGATACAGCTCCAATTAGCTATTATTTCATTGGCGAGACAGATCAGGTTACCGGAGTAAATATGCCTCAACCCATTTATAATATGACCGTTGAAAGCGGACACACGCTCACACTGTCCAAACAGATTGAACTGAGAGGTAGAAACAACCCATATAATGAGCGCCCCAATGTCACGGTGAAAAGTGGTTCCACGCTCAATACGGGGACTCACATCATTAAATCAAATGAGACCGGCATATTGGCAGCATCCAAGTTTATCTTGGAGCCTGGAGCTACGATTAAAACTGCTCACCCTCAGGGTATATCTTCAGAGAAAAGTGGCCGCATAATAAACAAAGGTGCCATCCAGCTCAATAATGCCGAGTATTCCAGCGGAGCAGATTACATTTTCAGTGCTACAACTTCGGAACGTCAATTTAGTGGCTGTTTTGACACTACCCCTACCGCGAACACTGTGCGCAACATTACCAACACCAACCCCGTAATGTTGAATCTTTGTCCCGACTTCAGGCCACTGCATGTTACAGATTACACTGGTTTATTTAACCATGATGACACTATCTTGACTGAGGGTTATATTGATCCCAAAACCCTCCCCGTCACCTTGAGCTATTTCAATGCCGTTTTCAATGGTTTTGACAGTGTGACGCTGCAGTGGGAGACGCAAACTGAGACCAACAACCTCGGCTTTTACATCCTGAGATCGGTTGAGCCGGATGCAGCGCAGGCCAATATCGTATCGGAGCTTATTCCGGCTGCAAACAGCTCTCAGGGCGCATCTTATTACTTTGAGGACAAAAGTCTCTATGATGATGGCCTTTACTACTATTGGCTGCAGGATGTGTCTTTTGCGGGCGCCGTCGAGCTGCATGGCCCGGCAATGGCGCAGGTGAGCCTGAATGCGGGTGGAAACCACAGCCCGGACATCCCGCTTAAGACCGGCTTTACACGCTGTTTCCCCAATCCTTTCAATCCCAGCACGCAGCTGGAATACTATCTGGAGAACAGCTCAGACGTAAGCTTTGAAGTCTACAACCTCAGAGGTCAGCTTGTGGATCAGATTAGCCTGCGCAATCAGGCCAGTGGTTTTAACAGATACACCTGGGAGCCTCAGCTCAGCAGCGGCGTCTATCTGATCAGATTTGCTGCGGGAGGAAAGAGTAATACCCGCAGGGTGGTTTTGACCAAATAACTATCTTAGCTTACTCTTCATAATAAACACCTGTATGGATTTAGCGGATTTTAAAATCCGCTAAATCCTTTTTTTGTCTCTGTAGGCGGCGGTAGCCGGAGCTTGCCAAAGCGCCGCAATCAAGCGCAGCTTGATGTTTAATCTTCCCACGAATGCACACGAATTAACACGAATTTTAAAGAAGAAAGTCCACGGATAAACACGGATGTGCACGGATTGTGGGGCCAGCTGCCGCTGGCCCTGTACGGGCGCTCGCCTGGAGCGCCGATCTTGTAAGTCGCTTCGCAAGCTTCAGGGATATGGCCGACGCAGTCGGCAAGAGAGTGAGAGAGGGCAGCTTTGCTATTGGGGTAGCTGCGCGTATTTTGTAGCATGGAGTCAGGCCGGGATGAAGCTTCCTTTTTACTGCAGCAAAGCTGCATGCGGCGCTTTGGCAAGCTCCGGCTACAAGGGTCGCTATGGCAAGCGACCATACATAGGACACCCATCCCTGAAGCTTGCGAAGCGACTCAGTAACATCGGCGCTTTGGCAAGCGCCCGTACAGGGCGGCCGTGCCGGCAAGAGGGAGAGAGGGAGTGGCGACTTCGTCGCAGTTGTGAGTAGTGAGTAGTGAGTTGTGAGCGGCTGCGCAAGTTGTTGAGATGCAGGTCGTTGTGTATGCAATACGCACGGCTCTACAGCCTTTTCTTTTGTCCACGAATGTACACGAATGTTCACGGATGGCGGATGTAGGGTCGGTCGCCGGACCGACCTTGTATGGTCGCTTGCCAAAGCGCCGCAATCAAGCGCAGCTTGATGTTTAATCTTCCCACGAATGCACACGAATTAACACGAATTTTAAAGAAGAAAGTCCACGGATGAACACGGATGTTCACGGATTGTAGGGCCAGCTGCCGCTGGCCCTACATCTCATAATACTATTGCATCAGTATCATCTTGGTGGTTTTCTTGTATCCTGGCGCTTTCATCCTCAGCATATACACGCCGCTGGCGATGGAGCGTCCTCTATCATCCCTGGCATCGAAGATCAGCTTGTAGTGTCCTGTAGTCTGTTCTTCATCCACCAGTGTTCTCACCAATTGACCTCTGATATTATACACTTCCATCTTCACGCGTCCCGGTTCCTTCACGCTGTAACTGATGGTGGTTTCAGGGTTGAAGGGGTTGGGGTAGTTGCCGTTCAGCGCTGTAGCCACCACGGGCAGGTGATCATCGGCGTTTGAAGTTTCCTTCAGCACGAAGTTCACGGTGGTGGCGAGGTTGTAATTTACCAACACGTCATCGACGGTGAGAGAATCATAACCTGCGGCGGAAGCGGTGACAGAGTGATAACCCACGCGTACTATGAGAGTGTAAGCTCCCATGGAGTTTGTGGTTGCAGTCTCCGTTCCGTTGGTCACGGTTGCTCCCACGATGGGTGTGTTGTTTTTCTGTTTCACCATACCCACAATCATCCCGGTCTGAGTGAACTTATTGAGGACGTTTGAGAAGCTGGCCACGGAGGTGACGTTGTTTGTGTAGATTGCTTTTACGGCCCAGCGGTAGTCTCCATTGGCGAGGTTGTCCCAGGCGGGATCGCCGACGTTGAGTTCTGCGGTTGGTTCGTCTGTTATCACGGTCCAAGCGTCTTCATTTTGCTCCTGTCCGGCCTGCAATCTGTAGACCATATAGCCATTGAGCACTCGTGTGCTTCTGCGCGTGGGTGGCAGCTCAGAAGGACGTGGCAGCCTGGGCTCGCGCACGGTTGAGCCTTCTTCCCTGGCGCGTGATCTTGCTCTGAGGGGCATGGTACCGGCAGTTTGACGGTAGGGCGAGGCTGCGGATATTGTGGTGAAATCCTTGGAGTTGAATTTCACGCGGTCTGTATTGTTGCCGATGTAGATGTTGTCTATAAACCAATAATATGCCAGGCCCGAGTTTTGAGGTCCGTCCACCGCCTGGAAGGCCACCATGATCTGGTTGCCGCTGTAGCCGCTGAGGTCTACGGTGATGGGCGAAGAATACTCGTTCCAGCCGCCGGTTTGAGCGGAGGCATCCCAGAGTGCGGTCCAGGTGGCGCCGTTGTCTGTGGATACTTTCACGTAGTAGTGGTCTTCATATTCAGAGCCGAGGAACACGTAGCCATCAAATCTCAGATAGGCATTGGGCGGGCAGTTGAAGGCGGGTGTGATCAGCCATTCATCCTGATGGTTGTAATCCCAGTGCAGTCCGGCCTGGAATTCTCCCTGGGTGGGAGTTACCGTATCACCCTGGATGGTGAGCGAGCCTGTTCTACACCAGGTGGGATAGATGCCGAGAGCGTTTGCGGGGCCGGTGTTGGTGACGATCTGAGTCCATTCTCCCGGCGGGAAGGTCTCGGCTTCGAAGCTTTCGGTGATTTCCAGTCCGGTGGGATCGGGCGGCTGCCAGGAAATAAGGGCAGTGATGCCGATGTCATCCACTTCGGCAGTTACACCCACGGGTGCGTAAGCCACCTCATCGAGCGTGATTTGGCCCATATCGTAGTTTGTGGTTCCCACGGTGATCTGTCCGTTTACCGAAGAGTAGCCGCCGGCGCGGATATTGTAATCGTAAGTATGATCGGCAAAGACGTTGGGAATGGTGAAAACGCCTGCCGCGTTTGTATTTGCGTCGTAGGGTTCATAACCTCTGAGCTGGATAACTGCACCCGGGATTCCCGCACCGGTATCGCTGCCAAGGATGGTTCCGCTCACGGTTACCTGCGGCAGGAGCTGCATGGTCACGTTGATGGTGAGGGTGTCATCTTCGGCCAATACGACGGTCTGCGTGTGTTCATAGTATCCATGTGCGTTAAAGGAGAGGTTGTAGGTTTCCGGCAGCACATTGCGCAGATGGTATTGTCCCTGTGCGTTGGTGGTGGTGCTGTAGGTGCCCTGGTTGAGGCTGACTGCCACGCCGCTGAGGGGTTGGTTGTTTGCACCGGTGACGGTTCCGTAGATCTGTCCCACACCGCCGGGGATTCCCATAAAGACTGTCTGCGGGAATTGGCCGCTGAGGCTGCCGGTGGGAGGATTGGCGGGATCGTAGGTTTCCGAGTCTGAATAGGTGTTTCTGCTGCGGTCTGAGCCAATGGTCTGACACTTGAAGTTGTCTGTGGATGAATACCAGCTTGCCGCTGTTTTGTAGACCATCAGCACCAGGTTGCCGCCATCCAGGTACATGAATGGTTCGTTGAAGTTGATGACGATGGTGTTTTCGCCGCTGGGGAAGTCCACCGGCCCATCATGCACCAGGGTGAGCTGCGTGGAGGGTATAAATCCATCCTCCAGGCTGGTTTGCGTGGTGGTTCCCAGCCAGACGGATATGGGTGTGCCCGGCAGGTTGGTGGTGAAGTTGTTGAAAAACCTGAGTCCGGTGATCTGTCCGATGAAGCCACCCATTTCATCCGGGAAGTAGAGTGATTGGAAGAGTGAGTTTCTCCAAAACATATCCACGGGCAGGCGGGCAAGTTGGCTGCCATCACCCACGGTTACAGAGACCACTCCCGCGGGGTTGACCATGAGGTTGAGGCTGGGGGTATTGTTGTTTGTGGCGATTTCATCTCCATCCATCACCACTTTTCCGTAGATGGTGATGGCGCCGGGATTGGTGGGCACCCAGGGGACTTCCACATACAAAGTCTGCAGGCTGTCTATGGGCGGCCCGGCCACGCTGGCCAGCTCTATATTGTTGATATCCATGATCTTGACGGTATAGTTGTCCTGACTCAGGACGCCGTTGTTGCGGATGCGGACGGTGTAGGTTGAGGCCATTCCCACCGTGGGTGTGATGTTTCCGGTGATGCTGATGGCGCCGAGGTCGTTTTCTATCAGGTCACCGGTATAGAAGAAGGTGGTCTGCGGAAATTGGGCCACAGACGAACCGGTGGGCGGGTTGTAGGGATCGTAAGTGGTGCCATCGGAGTAGGCGTTGCGGGCACGGTTGGGGCCTACGGTCTGACACTTGAAGTAGTTTGAGGATGAATAATAGGTTGTATCCATGGGACGGTTGAACATCACCACCAGGTTGCCGCCGGTGTGCATATAGGGCGTCTGCAGGTTGATGAGCACGACGTTTTCACCGGTTTGATATTCAACGTTTCCATCGTAGACCAGCGTCAGCTCGTTGGCCGAGATAAAGCCATCGTTGAGGTCGTTTTGGTTTGTGCTGCCCATGAAGATCTTGGTGGCTCCATTGGTTACTGCGGTAGAGAACTGGCTGTAGAGTGATAGAGAGGTGATGGTGCCTGCGGTAAAGCCCAGCTCATCTGCCATATACAGGGTTTGGTAGAGCGAGTTTCGATACCAGAAATCCAGGGGCATACGGGCCAGCTGATCGCCTGTGCCGATGGTAACAGCCTGCACGCCTTCGGGTTGGACGTTTAACGTGATGGGGGCTGTCTGGTCGTTTTGAGGTATTTCATCACCGGCCAGCTCCACCTTGCCATAGACACTTGTTTCGCCCGCAGTGGTGGGCGTCCATGAGAGCTCCACCTCCAAGGTCTGCTGACTGTTGATGGCGGGCCCGGCCACGCTGGCAAGTTCTGTATTGTTGGGCCCCATCAGCTTCACGGTGTAGGTGGTCTGATCGTTGGTGCCGTTGTTGCGGACGCGGACGGAGTAGGTGGCTGCGGTTCCCACGCTGGGCGTCAGGTTGCCGCTGATGGTGGTGACCCCGAGGTCGTTTTCTATCAGATCTGAGCTGTAGAAGAAGGTGGTCTGCGGGAAGATACTCGTGGGAGACCCGGTGGGCGGGTTGTAGGGATCGTAGGTGGTGCTGTCGCTATAGGAATTGCGCGCACGGTCTGCGCCCATGCTCTGACACTTGAAGTAGTTGGTTGAGGAATGATAGCTCGAATCCATGCGGCTCACCATCATCACCAAGTTTCCGCCCATGTGCATAAAGGGCGTCTGCAGGTTGATGAGGATGGTGTTGTCACCTTGCGGGAAGTCTATATTGCCGTCAAAAACCAGGGTCATATCGGCGGCGGAGATATAGCTGCTGCCGAGGTTGTTTTGCGTTGTGCTTCCCATGAAGATCTTCACGGGTGAGTTGCTCACGGCGGTAGAGAACTGGCTGTAGAAGGCGATCGAAGTGATGGTTCCCTGGTTTATGCCCAGTTCGTTTTCCATATACAGGGTTTGGTAGAGCGAGTTTCGATACCAGAAATCCAAGGGGATGCGGGCTTGCTCGGTGCCTGCGCCGATGGTGATAGCCTGCACGCCTTCGGGTTGGACGTTCAATGTGATGGGGTTTGTCTGGTTGTTTTGAGCTATTTCATCACCGGCCATTTCCACCTTGCCATAAACGGTTATTTCGCCCGCAGTCGTAGGCGTCCAGGGCAGCTCCACATCGGCCGTGAAACCGCTGTTGATGGCAGGCCCGTTTACCACTGCAAGCTCGGCATCGTTGGGCCCCATCAGCTTCACGGTGTAGGTGCTCTGGTCGTTGCTGCCGTTGTTGCGGACACGCACGGTGTAGGTTGATTCTATTCCCACGGTGGGTGTGAAGTTGCCGGAGATGGATACCACGCCGATGTCATTTTGCACATTCGAGCTCAGGTGCAACATGATGTTTGGCAGGTTGGAATTGGGGTTCCCGTTTCCGGTGGGCTCGGTGTTGTCTTGAACCCAATATTGATGCCTTGGGCTGCCGGCATTGGTGTATCTGAAGTTGTGTCCACTGCCGCCGCCGTAGCCGCCGTAGTTGGATTCCACGGCGATGATCAGCCCGGCGCCGGTATAGTTGAAGGGCGTATCCAGCTGGAACATCTGCCAACCTGCGGTGTTTGGCGTGTGGTTGCCTTCCTTGAGCAGCGTCGCATCAGCGATCAAATCCTGCCAGGTTTGAGCCGTCATCGAGGTGTCGGTGGTGTTTTTGGCATAAATCTTGTAGGGGACCTCTGTATTGGAAGTGGAGGCACAATCCCAGCCCAGCAGATCGAGAGCACCGATGGCGCCGATCTGATCCACAGTGTAGAGAGCGGCGGAGCGTTCATAGCCATAGACCGTGCCAAAAGGCCACCTTTGAGAGCCGGTGCCGTCTCCAATCATGACGGTGCCGGCAGGCAGGACGTTTGCCGTAAGAGCCACATCGTAGTTTTCTCCCTCATAAACCACGCGCAAAGTGGCGGTGATCTCGCCTGCGGTGACGCTGGTGACAGTCACGGGGATATGTACATATTGTCCCGGTGTCAGGGCTGCAGGCAGGTTTGTGGTATCAAAAGAGAATTCAGCCGCGTTGGCGCCGATGATGCTGATATCGGATGCGCTGACATTCAGGGTTCCGCTGCCGATATTGGAGACCATCGCGGTAAGCGGGCCACCGGGCTGTGCAAACATCACCGTGCCAAAGTCTAAACTGGCAGGTGAAACCCTGATAATGGGACTGGTGGGCAAATCTCCAAACTGCATCAGGATATTGGGATATGCCGCCACCAGGGTGCCGGTGGGAGGTGAGGCGGGATCGGGGTTGGTGCCGTCGTTGTAATAGCGGATACTGCGATTTTGGCCCGGCGTCCCCGTGCTGTAAAAGAATTGGCTGCTGCCATCGTAGCTGGGTGTGTTTTCATCCACGGCGATCACGAGATTATCCACGTTGTTGTAGACGAAGGGCATATCCAATTGTATCTCTATCCAGCCGGGCTCGGCAGGGATATCCAGATGTCCATCAAAGACTTCCATCATCTCGCCCAGGGGTACCCAGTCTGTAGTGCTGGTAAATTCCGTCCTCTGCGTGTGCCCCATATAAACCACCCAGTCGCTGGTGAGGTTGCCCACGCCGGCTCCGTTCCAGTAGTAGGAAATGCTTTCAATGCGCTGGTTGCCGATATTGATATCGGGTTGCATGAAGATGCTCTGGGAATAACTGTAGCCATAATATGGGTTTACGGGAATCCTGTTGTTGTCCGTGCCGTCACCTATGGCCACACCCGGGTTGATGGTGAAGTTTCTGGTTTCCGAGGCCGGTGAGGTGCCGATATTGTTCCGCGCCACCACATACCAGGTGTGTGCCCCGGTTTCCAAACCGCTGAGCGTGTATTGATTTGAGGCCTGATTGTCGCTCACCATGGTGCCGTCGATATATACGTCGTAGCCGCTTGCATCCGGGCTGCCGTTGGGCATGGTCCATTGCAGAGCATATCCGTTCATGACGGAGGCGTTGTTTTCGGGATAAACCAGCTGAGGCGCCATGGGAGCTGCGGTATCCGGGAATACCAGCTGGATGGCGGCGATTCTGTCGGCCATGGAATTGGCGTCGGGCGGGTTGTTGACGTCCGGGTTGGTGCTGTCACTATAAAAATAGAGGCCCCTGTTTTCGTTGTTTTCAGTGGTAAAGCCGCCCCATTGCACGGAGCTGCTCCAGCTGGGCGTATTTTCATAGATGGCCACGATTAGGTTGTTTACGTTGTCGTAAGTGTAGGGGGTGTCCAGAGTGATTTCCATCCACTGTCCGGCACCGGGGAAGTTGCTGAGAACGCTGCCGGAGAATACCTGCGTGAGGTTGCCAACCGGCTCCCAGTCTGATGTAGATGAAAAAGAATTGCGGCCGGTGTGGCCCATGTAAATCACCCAATCGTGGCTGCAATCGAAGGCACCACCGGTGCCGCTGCGATGAAACCTGATCTTTGAAATCTCGCCTTGATAGTTGATCTGAGATTGCGTGTAGATCTGTTGGGTGTAGTTGTAACTGTAAAACGTGTAAATCGGGAAATAGTTAACTGTTTCCGTGATTGTACCTGCGGTGATCGTAAGAGCGCTGAGCCCTGCGAGCCCCAGCACTGTCACTACGATCAAGGAAATCAATCGTCTCATGATTCTCTCCTTTATTTGCTTTTTTGTTGTTTTTTCGCTCTTGCAAAGCTCCCAAAAACAAGAACTCTGCAACCGATCTATAAACTCCCGGCTCAGCCGGGATTCGGGCCAAATAAAGTTGAGCTCCAAGTGTTGGCGTGCCAACTCATTGAATCTCTGTATAGTTAGAGGGCTTAAATGTCACCCTCGCCTCGGGATTGCAATCTGAAGGTTACACGATTGGGGGCATTATTCTCAATCTTGAGCAGCAAGTCAAGAACTTTTTGGTTAATAATCGGGCCTCTGTATCACTTGCGTATTGTTTATCTCGTTATCTATCTATAGCCTTAGCTTCCTTGTGGTGTAATATCATTCTCCTGCCTGCGGCCCTGTACGGGCGGAGCCGGCTGCGCCGGCAAGAGGGAGAGAGAGAGGGAGGGAGAGAGGGAGAGCGGCTGCGCAAGTGATGAAGATGCGGGTAGTTGTGGTGGGGATAGGGCGAGCGCAGCTCGCTGGTAGCCGGAGCTTGCCAAAGCGCCGCAATCAAGCGCAGCTTGATGCTTAAAGCGGCGAAGCCGCTTGAAAACGGCAGGCGCAGCCTGCATCACAGCCAGCTCCGCTGGCTGGCGCAAATGATAGAGATGCGGACGGACGTAAGAAGAGCGGCGCTTTAGCAAGCGCCCGTACAGGCCGGCTGCGCCTGCTACTTCATCAGCATCAGCTTGCGTGTCTTTTGATATCCGGGAGCCAGCATCCTCAGCAGATACACGCCGCTGGAGATGGAGCGTCCTCTATCATCCCTGCCATCAAAGATCAGCTTATAGCGTCCTGTGGCCCGCCCTTCATCCACCAACGTTCTTATCAATTGGCCCTTGATATTGTACACTGCCAGCTTCACAGGTCCGGGTTGTTTCACGCTGTAATTGATGGTGGTTTCAGGGTTGAAGGGATTGGGGTGGTTTCCGTCCAGAGCGGTGCTTACCACCGGAAAGCGGTTTTCATCGCTTGAGGTTTCCTGCAGGGTAAAGTTTACGGTGGTGGAGAGATTGTGTTCTACCAATACTCCATCTACGGTTTGGCCGTTGAAACCCTCTGCCGATGCGGTTACCGAGTAATAGCCAACGGGAACCATGAGTGTGTAGGCGCCGATGGAGTTTGTGGTGGCGGTCTGAGTCTGGCAGGTCACGGTTGCCCCTTCAATGCCGGTATCGTCTTTGTTTTTTACCATACCCACTATCATGCCAAATTGGGTTTCTTTGTTTATCACGTTTGAAAAGCTGGGCACAGAGGCGATGTCGCCCATATAGAGAGCCCTGATGGCCCAACGGTAGTCTCCACCGGGCAGAGAAGCCCAGGCGGGATCGCTGAAGCTGAGGACGTCACCCGGTTGATGAGCGAGAGTGACCCAGCTACCAAAATCGTGCTCTTGATGAGACTGGAGCCTGTAAACGATGTAGCCGGTTGGCATTTCAGATGTTGTGCGTGTATGACGGCTGAGGTGAGGTTTTGACGGGAGCTGAGGTGAAGCGGATACGGCAGTCATTGCGCGGGGTATAAACCTCACGGCGGCAGTGCCATCGCCGATGTAGATATTGTCTATAAACCAGGGATAGCCAAGTCCGGCATCTGCATCTGCCCCTATGGCGCGAAATGCGATCTTGAGCTGCTCTCCCACATAGGCGCTCAAGTCTACGGTGATGGGATTTGAATAGCGGTTCCAGCCGCCGGTTTGAGCGGAGGCGTCCCAGAGCACATTCCAGGTGACGCCGTCATCCGCAGATGCCTGTATGCAGTAGTGATCTCCCAGCGTGGAGCCGAGATACACATAGCTATCGAAGGTGAGATAGGCGCTGGAGGGGCAGTTGAAAGCCGGTGTGATCAGCCATTCGTCCTGCAGGTCTTCATCCGTGAACAGGCCGGCCTGGTAGCTTCCCTGCGTGGGTGCAATCAGCTCTCCTGAGATGATGAGCTCGCCAAATCTGCACCAGGTGGGATAGATGCCCAGGGGTGTGGCCGGGCCGTCATTGGTGATGATCTGGGTCCAGTTTTCCGGCGGGAAGGTATCGGCTTCAAAGCTCTCGACGACATCCGGAGCCGGAAAGTTTGGAGCCTGCCAGGTGATAGCCACGGCATCGCCGGCGTCATCCAGTACAGCTGTAACATTCAGGGGAGCGTAAGCCAATTGATGGAGGGCGGTTTGGCCCATGTTGTGATCTGTAAAACCGATTGTCACCTGGCCGCTTACCGAATAATAGCCTGCGGCGATGATGCTGTAATCGTAGGTGCGGTCGGCATAGACGCCGGGGATGGTGAAGACGCCGTCTGCGTTTGTGCTTACGCTGTAGGATTCGTAGCCGCTGAGACGGATCAAAGCGCCCTGGATAGGCATTTCAGTGGCACTAACTACAACCTCGCCGCTCACATTTACCTGAGGCAGGAGCTGCATGGTCACGTCGATGGTGAGGGTGTCGTCTTCGGCCAATACGACGGTCTGCGTGTGCTCATGATAGCCATGTGCGCTGAAGGATATGGTGTAGGAATTGGGCCAGATGTTGATCAGCTGATATTGTCCGTCGGTATTTGTAGTGGTACTGTATGCACCGTCGTTGAGGCTTACGACTGCGCCGCTGAGGGGTTGTGAGTTTGTATCCGTCACCGTTCCAAAGATATGGCCCACTCCACCCGGGATCACCATGAAAGTGGTGAGGGGAAATTGACCGCTGAGGGCTGCGTTGGGAGGATGTGCGGGGTCGATGAGTTCGGAGCCGGAAATGGCCTTTCTGCTGCGGTTTGCTCCTACGGTCTGACACTTGAACAAGTTAGCGGTGGGATAGTGGTTTTCCGCCGTTTTATATACCATCAGCACCAGGTTTTGCCTGTTTACATAGAGATATGGCTCGTCAAAGCTGATGATGACGGTGTTTTCTCCACTGGGCAAATCCACCGGCCCTTCGTAGACCGGGCTGAGCTGCGTGGAGGGAATGCAGCCATCTTCCAAGCTGGTTTGCGTGGTGGTGCCCAGCCAGATGGAGATGGGTGTGTTTGGCAGGTTGGTATCGAAGTCGTTGTAAAATCTGAGCCCGGTGATCTGACCTGCGAAGTCTCCCATCTCATCCGGGAAGTAAAGGGTTTGGAAGAGGGAGTGGTTCCAGCTCATATCCACAGGCAGACGGGCAGTTTGGCTGCCATCACCCACGGTGAGGGGTATCGCATCTGCGGGGTCGACCATGAGGTTGAGCCCGGGAGTCCGGTTGTTGGTGGAGATTTCATCGGCGGCCAATTCCAGCTTTGCATGGATCGTGGTGGCTCCTGTGGCGGTGGGCGTCCAGGTCAGCTCCACTTCCACGGTCTGCATACTGTTTACCGGGGGGCCGGCCACGCTGGCAAGCTCTGTATCATTGGGCCCCATCAGCTTCACGGTGTAGGCGTCCTGAGCGGCGGTGCCGTTGTTTCTGATCTGGATGGTATAAGCGGAAGCCGCACCCAGAGTGGGGTTGCAATCACCGCTGATGGACAGCGCGCCCAGGTCGTCTTGGATCAATTGCGTGGTGTGGAAGAAGGTGATGCGGGGGAATTGGCCCGTTTCTGACCCCTCGGGCGGATTGCAGGGATCGGGGATAACGCTGTTGCTGCTGAAGTGGCGCGAACGGCTGTCTCCGGCAGACTGACTCTTGAAGTAGTTGGTGGTGAGGTATTGAGGGGAGTCCATGGAACGGACAAACATCAGCACCAGGTTTCCGCCCGTGTACAAATAAGGCACCTGCAAGGTAATGGGGATACTGTGTTCGCCGGCCGGGCAGTCTATATTCCCATCAAAGACCAAGCTCAGCTCGGAAGCGGGGATGAAGCCGTCGCTGAGGTCGGTTTGACCGGTGCTGCCCATGTAGATTTTGGCGGCCCTGTGAATAACGGGACTTGAGAACAGGCTGTAGAGCGTCAGAGAAGTGATGGAGCCAAGGCCAAAGCCGAGCTCATCCGCCAGATAGAGCGTCTCGTGGATGGAATTTCTAAATCCGAAATCCAGGGGATAGCGCGAGAGCTCGTTGCCTATGCCTATGGTGATGGCATGAACGCCTTCGGGCTGGACATCGATCTCCAATGCGTGCGTTTGGTTGTTGGTGGAGACTTCATCGCCGGTCATCTCCACTATTCCATAGATGGCGGTCTCGCCGGCGGTGGTGGGCGTCCAGGGGATCTCCACTTCCAGGGTCTGCATACTGTTGATCGCAGGTCCGGCCAGGCTGGCCAGCACCTCATCTCCGGGCCCCATCAGCTTCAAGGTATAATCGGTCTGAGCCTGGGTGCCGCTGTTGCAGACGCGGAGTGTGTAGCCGGAAGCGGTGCCCACGGAAGGTGTGTAGTTGCCGCTGATGCCCGTCACACCCAAGTCGTTTTCGATCGATTGCGAAGTGTAAAAGAAGGTGGTCTGCGGAAATTGGCCCGTATAAGAGCCGGTGGGCGGGTTGAAGGGATCAATGGAGATGTTGTGGTTGTAACTGTAACGCGCCCTGTATCTGCCAGCAGTCTGACATTTGAACAAGTTGGTGGGCGAATAGTAGTTTTGATCCATGGGACGGACAAACATCAGCACCAGGTTGCCGCCCGTGTGCATATAGGGTGTTTGCAGGTGGATGCGGATGGTGTTTTCGCCGCTGGGGTATACGACGTTTCCATCAAAGACCAGGCTCAGCTGGGAGGCGGGGATGTAGCCATCGCTGAGGTCACTTTGGTCTGTGCTGCCCATATAGATCTGGGTGGCTCCATTGGTCACATCGTCGGTAAAATGGTTGTAAATGGCCAAAGAAGTGATGGTTCCGGTATTGAAGCCCAGCTCATCTGCCAGATACAGAGTTTCGTAGAGCGAATTGCGCATCCAGAAGTTCATGGGGAAGCGCGCCAGTTCATTGCCCGTGCCGATGGTAACGGAATCGGTGACGGCGGGTTGAGCGTGATTGTATCCGGAAGCGGGGCAAAGCGGAGCGGGCACAGCCGTCCCTGCACCCATGCCCGTCCCACCGATGATCGTGAGTGCGTTGAGGCTCGAGAAGCCAATCACCATCACTACGACCAGGGACATCAATCGTTTCATATCATGATTTCCGCGCTGAGATGGCACCTGCCTTGTTTATTTCTATAGTTTCAGTATCCTACCGGTATGGAATTGGTTGCCTATCTGAGTCCGGATCAGGTAGATACCGGCGGGCAGATCGTGGCCCTCAAAGCTGACGGTATAGCTTCCGGAGCTCTGTGGCTCGTCCTTCAGCTGCCGGATCAATTGGCCTCTCAGGTTGTAGACCGCTATCTTCACGCGGGCAGCTTTGGGCACCTCATAACTCATCTTGCAGCCCCTTTTGAAGGGATTGGGATACACCTTCAAGAGCCGGGGCACCTGGACGTAATCGTCGTTGGAATCCTGCTTTTTCTGCATCACATAATCCTTCACCAGATCGTCGATACCATCCAGAGTGAAGGTGTCTGTGAGGTCTTGATAGCCCGCAAGCTGCAGCAAGACCTGATAATCGCCGGGGCCCATACCCTCAAATTGGTAGTAGCCATACTGGTTGGTGCTGGTCTCAAACTCACCTCCATTGAGGCTGATCTGCACGCCCTCAAGGCCCTGTCCTGATTCGTTGGAGACCACGCCGCTGACCAAAGAATCGTAGCTCAGCTCCATCAAAAAGCTGATCTGGGGATATTGGCCGGTGTAATGTGTGGTTGCAGGCGGACTGGCGGGGTTGATCTCTTCCGAGTCGCTGGTGATATAGCGGACGCGGAGGCGGGAATCGGTCTGCGCCTTGAACTTGTCTGACATGGTGTAATGCTCATCATCCATGGGCCTGAATACCATCATCACCAGATTGTAGGTGGCGGAATACTGGAAGGGTGTGTCCAGGGGGATGGTGATCGTGTTTTGCCCGGCGGGGAAGCTCACCATGCCGTCGAAGACCAGGCTCAAACCCGAGCCGGAAACCCAGTCGTCTGCCAGGCTGGCTGTGCGTGTATTTCCCAGCCAGATGCGCAGGGGCTTGTCCAGGACGTCGGTGGAAGAAAAGTTGTTGTAGAGCTTGAGGCTGGTGATGCGCATCGGCGTCTCCGGCAGCTCTGATGCATAATACAGCACCTGATACAGCGAGGTGAGCCAGTAGAAATCCACCGGTGTGCGCGCCAGCTCGTTGCCTTCGCCGATGGTGACTTCCGTCCTGGGCGGGCCCGGGGAGCCGGGAAGCCTATCAAAATCTGACACGGTGCCCGCATAAGCCACGCCCACGCAGGCTATCACGGCCATCAAAGCCAATAATACCGTGTTTCTCATCTCGATACCTCCTTACCTTGCGGCATGGGCAAACATCTCTTCCATGGTGGTGTATTTATCGAAGAGATCAATGGCTGCTTGCAGCTGCTTGTCCTGATCGATCGTGGCTTTGTAAGCCTCGTTGTCTCCATATTTCTTGCGGAGGAACTCGCTTTTGAGCGTGCTGCGGATGAAGGAGGTGGTGCTGTCCAAATCCGCTGCAGTATAGCTGATATTCTGGTTTTGCACAAAGGTGAGGAAGGAGGAGAGCATACTGTCATCCACCCGGAAGTCTATGGGTACGTTGTAATTGGGATGATCCACCAGGTAGTCTACGGTAAAGTTGAAGAAGGCGTTTTTGCGGCGCAGCTCAATGCCGAAGTTGCTCAAGAGGTCGCTCTGGATATCGATATCCGGCGTGATGCCTCCGCCGCCGTACACCTTGCGTCCATTTACGGTGTAATAGATGTGTTCGTGGCTCTTGGCCTCGTCTTCCTTCTTCTCTTCTTCGCTCACTTCTTTGCCTTTGAGCAGCTTGTCGTTGAGCATCTTATGGATGCAGCGTCCGCTCTTGATGTAATAGTATGAGGTGGTTACCTTGATGCCATTGCCGTTGACGAGCGGAAAGAGCTGTTGCACGCTGCCTTTGCCGAAGCTGGTTCTGCCCATCACCAGGGCTTTATCCCAGTCTTGCAGCGAGCCGGCGAAGATCTCGGATGCGCTGGCGGATGCTTCGTTGATCAGCACCACGATGGGGTAGTTTCTCGCCCTGGTGCTGTGTCTGGTATAGTGTTGACGGTTTGAGGAAGGGATGCGTCCCTTGGTTTCCACCACCAGCTTGTCTTTGCCGATAAACTCGTTTACGGTATCCACCGCCTGATCCAGCAGGCCGCCGGGATTGGAGCGCAAATCCAGGATCAAGCCTCTGATATTCTGGCTTTCCAGGCCGGTGAGCGCTTCCCTCAGCTCAGGAGTGGTGTTTTCGTTGAACTGCGTGATGCGGATGTAGCCCACGCCGTTGTCCAGCTTGAAAAAGTAAGGAACGCTCTTGATCTTGATGATCTCGCGGATGATGGTGAAGTCCATGGGTTCGGCGATGCCGGGGCGCGAGATGGTGATGGTGACTTGCGTGCCGACGTCGCCCCTCATATGCTTGATGGCTTCATCGGTGCTGAAGCCCACCACGTTTTTGCCATCCACCTTGATGATCTTGTCGCCGGCAGTGATGCCCATACGATAGGCGGGCGTGCCTTCAATGGGCGAAACCACGGTCACATAGTCTCCAATCTTATCTATCTGTATTCCCAAGCCTCCAAAGGCACCTTTGGTGGAGGTGGTGAAGTCTTTAAATTCCTCTGCGGTAAAATAGGTGGTATGCGGGTCTGTATCGCCCAACATACCGATGATCGCAGCTTTGATCAGGTCTTCATCGTTGAGGTCGGTCACGTAGTATTGCTTGAGTTTCTGCAACACTTCGGTGAAGAGGCTCAGCTGCGAATAGATGTCTTTGCCTTTCTGATTTTGCGCAAAGGCAGCGGTTGCTGAAAACAGCAGGATCGCGGCGAGCATCCACACGCCGGCGATGGTGATGAGAGCAGTTCTTTGTTTAGATGGCTTCACTTTACAAACTCCTGATATGGGTCTTTATATGTTGTACAATCAGCTCATGGATTTCCTGCACTCCAAGGCTGCCGTCGATGATAATATATCTGTTTTTATGCCGGTTGGCCAGTTTCAGGTATTCCTGGCGCACCTGCTTGTGAAAATTGAGGCTTTCTTCTTCCAGCCTGTCCAGCGTGCGGTTGCTTATCCTCTGCTGCCCCACCTCCACGTCCACATCCAAAAGATAGGTGATATCCGGCTCGAGCTTGCGCGTGGCAAAGGTGGTTAAGGCATTGATCACATCTGCAGAGAGCTTCCTGCCACCGCCCTGATAAGCCAGGCTCGAATCCGTGTAGCGATCACAGATCACGATCTTGCCCTGCTCCAAAGCGGGGATGATCCACTGCGCAGTATGTTGCGCTCTGCTGGCCAGATAGAGCAGCAGCTCCGTCTCGGGAACCATCTCGGAATTGTTGACGTCCAAAAGCAGGCTGCGGATGGCTTCGCTGATGGGAGGGCCGCCGGGTTCCCGCGTGACAAAACAGTCATACCCATGCTGCTGCAGATACTGCTCCAGGAGCTTGACCTGCGAGCTTTTCCCGCTGCCTTCCACGCCTTCAAATGTGATGAATATGCCTTTCACTTCACGCTCCTTAGATGATGGTATCCGTCTGATAACGTGAGTCGTCCCGCTCCGGATATTCCACCAGATAGTGGGCGCCGCGGCTCTCTTTGCGGGAGAGTGCGCTGCGGATCACCGCAATGGCGATGATGGCCATGTTGCGCGTCTCCACCACTGCGGCTCTAACGCTGTTGTGCTGGTAAAAGTTATTGATTTCGTTGTAGATATTCTCCAGCCTGGAGAGCGCATACTTGAGCAGACGCCGTGAGCGCCTGATGCCCACGTATCCATCCATGATGGTGCCGATGATCTCACGGTTGTGCGAGATGATCACCCACTCGTTTTCGTAGAAGTCGTCCATCTGCTTCCATTCCGGGATTGAGGGAAAGACCACATCTTCATCCATGGAGGGGTGATTGGCAGCCAGCCAGGCCATGACCAGAGCTTCCAACAGGGAATTGGAGGCCAGGCGGTTTGCGCCGTGCAAGCCGCTGCAAGCCACTTCACCGGCAGCGAAGAGGTTGCGGATATCGGTGAGTCCATCCACGGTGGCAAGCACGCCGCCGCAGAAGTAGTGCGCTGCGGGCGCCACGGGGATGGGGTCTTTGGTAAAATCTATGCCGCATTTACTGAGCTTGGAATCTATATAGCGGAAGTGGCTTTTCAGCTTCTCCGCCGGGATATGCGTGGCATCGAGGAGGCAATATCTTGCGCCGCGGCGCTTCATCTCCACGTCCATGGCGCGGGAAACGATGTCTCTGGGTGCCAGGTTGCCCTGAGGATGATAGTTTTCCATAAAGGTGCTGCCGTCGGTGAGCCTGAGCACCGCTCCCTCACCGCGCAAGGCTTCGGAAATCAGGAATCCATTGCCCGCCGGCTGCCAAAAGGCGGTGGGATGAAACTGGACAAACTCCATATTTGCCAGCCTTGCACCCGCCAGACGCGCCATCGCCATCCCGTCTCCGGTAGCCACGCTGGGGTTGGTATTGTGGGCATAGATCTGCCCCGCTCCCCCGGTAGCCAGCAAGGTTTTGCGTGCCTTGAAGATATGTACCTTGAGCGTGGCCTGATCCATCACATAAGCACCCCAGCAGGAGATGCCCGGCACAAAGCCAAGGTCTTGCACCACATGATGCTGTGTGATCAGGTCTATAGCCAGATGGTTTTCGTAGATATCTATATTGGGGTTTTCCCGGCAGTTGCGGATCAGTGCCTGCATGATCTGATGTCCGGTGGAATCCGCATAGTAAGCCACGCGCCGGTGTGAATGGCCGCCTTCCCGCGTCAGCGACAGGTTTTCCAGGCGGTTGTCGTAGCTGGGATTACGCTTGGTAAAATCGGTACCAATATCGATCAGGTATTGGATCAGGCGCGGCCCTTCCGTGATGATCCTGCGGATCACCTCTTTCTTGCCCAGCTCCGCTCCTGCGATATAGGTATCCTCGCAGTGTTCTTCAAAGGAATCCTTGATATCCAGCACCGCTGCAATGCCACCTTGCGCATAGTCTGTATTGCAATCGTTCAGACTTTGCTTGGTGATCACCGCCACGCGGCCGCGTTTCGAGGCCTGCAGGGCAAAGACGAGCCCGGATATCCCGCTTCCCAACACCAAAAAGTCATATTCTTTCATCTGTCTCTTCCCAACACATCACCAGAGCATCCTCGGGTGGTGCGTTATAGTAGTTTTTGCGTATCCCCATGGTGCGGAAGCCAAATTTGCTGTAGAGCATCAGGGCAGCGATATTGGAGCGTCTCACATCCAGGTATATCCGTCTGGCGCCCATGATTTTGAGCTCTACCAGCGAATATTGAAGCAGCCCGGTTCCGTAGCCTTTGTTTTGGTGAGCCGGCTCGATGGCGATATTGGCGATGGACGCCTCATCTTCCACGATCAGGCAGATGCAATAGCCGATCAGGAGCTCATCCAGGAGGCACACCCAGCTGGCATAGCTGCGCGTGAGCCGAAACGCCTGAGGGCTCCACGGATCCGGAAACGCTCTGGATTCTATCTCCATGATGCGCTCCATATCAGCTGACTGCAGGCTGCGATAAGTGACCATAAGTGTTTGGCTTACATCTTATCCGGCGCGCTGACGCCCATGAGATTGAATACCAGGGCCAGGCTGCTGCGCACGCGCTCCAACAGCAAGAGCCGGCCGCGGGTGAGGTCTTTATTCTTGGCCACCACCACCCTGTGTTTGCTGTAATAGCGGTGGAAGAGGGCACAAGTTTCTTCGGCCCAGACGGTTAGACGGTGCGGCTCGCGGTATTCGGCCACTTGGATGAGCAGCTCCGGCAGTTCCGCCAATTTACCGATAAGGGCGTGTTCTTCGGGTTTCACCAGCCTGAGTGCGTGTTCGCGACGATACTTTCTGGGAGTCATCTTATCTTTGCGTGCTTTCTTGATCACGCTGCTGATTCTGGCGTGTGCATACTGGCAGTAGTAGACGGGGTTTTCGTTGTCTTTCTGCTTGGCCAGTTCCAGGTCAAAATTGAGGTGTGCATTGGCTTTACGGGCGATGAAGAAGTAGCGCGCCGCATCTTTGCCCACCTCGCTTATCAGGTCGTCCATGGTCACGATCTTACCTGCACGCTTGCTCATCTTCACCTTTTCGCCGCCTTCATAGAGGTTCACCTGTTGCAGATAGATGATTTCCAGCATGGAGTCATCATATCCAAGCGCTCTGAAAGCCGCTCTCAGCCTGGGCACATAGCCATGGTGATCCGGCCCGAAGATGTCTATCAGCGTGGTGTATCCCCTCTGGATCTTGGTGAGGTGATAGGCCAAATCGGGCACAAAGTAGGTGATGGAGCCGTCGCTCTTCATCAGGACGCGGTCTTTATCGTCTCCATATTCTTCACTCTTAAACCAGATGGCTTCTTCCTTTTCGTAGGTGCAATCCGCTTCCGTGAGGTAGCTGAGCACTTCCTCCACCACGCCTTCCGCACGCAGCGTCTTCTCGGAAACCCAAGCCTCAAATTCCACATCAAACTTCTCCAGGCTATTGCGTTGCATTCCCAGGATTTCGCTGAGGGCAAATTCCTTGAGGTGGTCCATGCGGTCTTTTTCCGTCATCATAAACATCCGGTTACCCTCTTGGGTATTGAGTTTTTGTGCCAGATGCTTCACGTATTCGCCGTGATAGGCTTCAAAAGGAAAATCGCCGATCCGCTCGCCTTGAATCTCTCGCAGGCGCAGCTCCAGCGATTCCGCTAGGATGTCCACCTGGTTGCCGGCATCGTTGACGTAAAACTCGCGTGTGGGGTTGTAGCCCACATATTTCATCACGCGGTAGAGCGTATCTCCAAAGGCCGCAGCCCGTGCGCTCACGATGTTCAAAGGCCCGGTGGGATTGGCGCTCACAAATTCCAGCAGCACTTTCTCACCCTTGCCATAATCGCTTTGGGCATAATCCACACCCTTTTCATGGATTTCCCAGAGGATGTTTTGATAGAGGGAAGGCGCCAGGAAGATATTGATAAAGCCGGGGCCGTCTATCTTCAGCTTCTTGAAATACTTGTTTTTCTTCAGCTCTTTGACCAGGGCTTCGGCCATTTCTTTGGGAGCCTTTTTGTTTTCCTTGCAGAGCACCATGGCCGCGTTGGTGCTATAATCTCCAAATTCGGTATTGGGCGGCACTTCCACATTAAAATCTCTGCCCGCACTAAAACCGCAGGTTTTCAGGGCTTGGCTAACTTGTTCTTTAATAATCGTTTTAATCATTTTGATATCCCTTCAGGATCGAGGTCTCTCACCTTGGCAAATAGTTCGTCAATATCGTAATGACGGCGTGTCTGGTTTAAAAAGATATGCACGATCACGTCCGCCACATCTATCAAAATCCAGTGTCCATGCTCGATTCCCTCTTTGCTGATCACTTTCATGCCGTGGTTTCGAGCCATGGTCAGTAGATGGTTTGCTATGGCCTGATTGTGAAGGTCTGCTTGTCCTTCACACACGATGATCACATCCGTGTAGCCACTTGTCTTGCTCACATCGTAGGTGCTGATGTTGAGAGCGTTCTTTTCTTTGAGCCATTCCAAAATGGCTGCAACTTTGGCGTCATCTGCCAAATTTACCTCCTTTATCTTTCTCGATTGTTGATATATCACGCCCCAGGATGATGATGAACTGGGCGTCTGCGTCTTCTTTGATGGCAACAGTATGGTGCTGGATGCCGGTCATTTTCTTCAGCCTCATCAGGTCTTGCTGATCCTCAAAGAGCATCACGATGATGCTTTTGTCGTAGATGGGGTTGGGCATATCTGCAAGCCGCACCACGTCTATATTCAGATCGCCGATGTAGTTGCTGTAATCCTTGGCCAGATTTTCATAGCCACAACCGTTGGCTACGATCACCTTGATCGCGGGCAATCTGGATTCCGGATCCTGCCTCTCACCCTTGAGCTTGATGATGCCAAAATTGATCAGAGAAACCACCACCGCCAGCACCGCCAACAGGGCAAAGAGCACCCAGAGAATCGTGTTTTTGCGTTTGGATTCCTTAGCTTCCATCATTTACTTTCTGATCCTTTCCTTGAAGGCTTTGCTCAGCCGCGCATAGCTGTGTTCAAACGATTCCGGGATCACCCTCTCCCCGCCGATCACGCTCATGAAGTTGTGATCTCCCATCCATCTGGGGACGATGTGCAAATGCAGATGCGTATCTATTCCCGCACCCGCGGCTTTGCCCAGGTTCATGCCCAGATTCATGCCTTCGCAGCGGTAGACCTCCTTGAACACACTCTCGCCCACCTGCGCCAGCTCCATCATCTCGCTGAGGCATTCCAGGCTCAGGTCGTTGAGATTGCTCTTGTGTTCGTAGGGCACGATCATCAGATGTCCGTTGTTGTAAGGATAGCGGTTGAGCATCACGTAGGCGGTTTTACCTCTGTGGATGATCAGGTTTTCCCGGTCTGCCTCCGGCTGCTGAAACCGGCAGAGCACGCAATCCTCAGGCTTTTCGCCCAAGATATAATCTATGCGCCAGGGTGAATAGAGATACTTGTTGCTCATATATCGCTCAGTCGTTGATGATCCGTTTGGCATAACCCATGCTGCCATCGTCGTCCAGCAGCGCATTGATGAGGATATTTTGGCCTTTGAGTTTGCAATTGGCGCCGATGCTGCTGTTATCTATCAGGCAGGTGGGCCCGATTTTACTGCCGGAAGCGATCACGCTCCTGCCTTTGATCACGCAACAGGGGCCGATCTCCACGTCGGATTCCAATACCACACTGTCTTCGATGTAGATGGTTTCGGGAAGGTGCATCAGCACTCCCTCCTGCATCCAGGCTTCTCTTACCTGCGCAATGAATTCGTCTTCCAGCCGCGCCAATTGCGCCTGAGAATTCACGCCCGTCACTTCATTGAGGTCTTCCAACACGATGGAGCTCACCTTTTTGCCCGCAGCGCGCAGCAGCGCCAGGGTATCGGTGAGGTAATATTCGTTTTGTTCGTTGGTGTTTGAGACCTTGCTCAAGGCGTCGAACATATCCCTGCTGTTAAAGCAATAGATGCCTGTATTCCATTCTTTGATGGCGCGTTGCGCTTCGGTGGCGTCCTTATATTCCACGATGCCGGATATTTGGCCGTCCTCATCCCTGAGGATGCGTCCATATCTGCCCGCATCGTCCAAAAAAGCGGTGAGCAGGGTGCAGGATGCCCCGCTTTCCCTGTGCACTTTCACCAGGTTTTTCAGCGTCTCAGCGCTCAAAAGCGGCACATCTCCACACAGGATGAGCACGTCTGTATCCAAGCCTTCAAAGGCATCTTTGGCACACATCACGGCGTGCCCCGTGCCCAATTGTTCTGTCTGTTCCACATATTCCAGACGCTCGTCGGGTGTGATGCAATCAATCACGCTTTGCTTTTGAAAGCCCACGATGACGGCGATCTTGCTGCAATCCACCTTCAAAGCGGTATCCACCACCCTTTGCACCATGGACTTTCCCGCCAGGGGGAAGGTCACCTTGGCTTTGTTGGATTTCATCCTGCTACCCTTGCCGGCAGCCAGGATGATGGCAGAGAGGTTTCTCAACTTTCCTCCTTTTGCTTCAATGCTTCGTTTATTTCTTTCATAGTTTGTTTCAATACGGGATGCACCAATTCCGGCTCCAGCTCACAGAGCAGCTCCAGACAAAACCGGCGCAGATGCACGTAGGGATGCGGCAAAGTGAGCTGCGGCGTATCCATGATGGTCTCCTCATAAAAGAGGATGTCAACATCTATGAGGCGCGGGCCCCAGAGCTCCGTTCTCACTCTGCCCATAGCGTCTTCTATCTCATGGATCAGGTTCAAAAGCTCAAACGGCCCCAGGCTCGTCTCCACCTTCAATACCTGATTCACAAAATCCGGCTGATCCGTCTTGCCCCAAGGCTTGCTTTCCAACATCGAGGAGCTCTTGGAAATCTGCACACCGCTTGCCTGAAGCCTCCGGCAGGCTTCGCTCAGCTGCTCTCTGGGATTGCCCAAATTGCTGCCCAAGCTCAACCAGGCGGTCTTCAGCGGTCGCGGCACAGCTCCACCTCCACGCTGCTCAGGATACCCACGATGGGAACCGACGGCTTTTGGATGTTTATTTTCACCCGTGTTAATAAAGGATAACTCGTTAACAGCCTTTCCGCAAGCGTATTCGCACACACCTCCAAAAGCTGAAACTGCTGACTCTCCATGATCTCACGGATGTCATCATAGACCTTGGTATAGTCCACCGTGTCGTTCAAATGCTTGATGGCTGCGTCTTTAGCGGGGTCTGTAAAGAGGCTGACACTTACCACAAAGCGCTGACCCAGGCTGCGTTCCTCGTCGTGAACGCCGTGATAACCATAGAATACCATCTCATTCATGTGGATAATCATGCAATTCTCCAATTTCTACTTTCAATCTGTTTCCATAGCGTTTATCTACCCACCCGATGATGACAAAGCTGAATGCCGTGGCGGCAAAGCTGATCAGGATGCTCACGATCTCGCTGAAATAGGGCCTCACCAACAGAAAGACTACAAAGAGCAAAAGCAGCGGCAGCCCAAAGATTATCAGCGCAGAAGCCACTCTGCCCGCGGGAGCGATCTCCAGCCTCACAATATCACCCACCTGAAATGAAAGCTCGCTTTCCAGCTCAAACACGGTGGGCTCGTCCTTTTTGAAACATAAACCCTTCAAAGAGCAAGCGCCGCAAGCCTCGCTTCTGATCAGCTCCACCCGATAGGCAGAACCTTCCACCGCAATCACTTTGCCCAGATCGGCATCTTGTCTTTCTTCGCTCACGCCTGCCCCAATATCTTCTCGATGATCTTGCTGGAAGAAAGCCCTTCGCGCAGCGGCAGACTGTAGACCTGTCCACCATCTTGCTTCACTATATCCGCGCCCACGATCTCACTTTCAGCCCAATCTCCGCCTTTCACCAGCACATCGGGCCTGATAAATTTGATCAGTTCCAAAGGCGTATCTTCTTCAAAGATCACCACATAATCCACGCTGGACAAGGCGGCCAGCATGAAAGCACGGTTTTCCTGATCTATGATGGGCCTCGAGCTGCCCTTGATCCTTCTCACGCTCTCGTCGGAGTTTAAACCCACGACCAAGACGTCGCCCAAGGCTTTGGCCGCTTGCAGATACTGAGCATGACCCGCATGCATCAGATCAAAACAGCCATTGGTAAACACCACCTTCCAGCCCAGCTCCTTGAAGGCAGGACGCTTGGTCTGCACGCATTCCCACGGCACTATCTTTGCTTTAATCATCCAAAGTCTCCATCAGTTCGGCTTCGGTCAAAGTCGATGTTCCCAGCTTGCCGCAAACCACGGAAGCCGCATTGCGGGCCCAAGCTGTGGCATTTACCATATCCAAACCACAGGCATGAGCCAAAGTGAGCACGCTGATCACCGTATCGCCGGCGCCGGATACATCAAAAACCTCCCTGGCCTTCGCTTCAAAGTGCAGGGTATTCTTCTCATCAAAGAGAAACATCCCCTTGGCACCCCTGGTTACCACCAGATACCTGAACCCCTGCTCTTCTCTGAATCGCTGAGCCGCCTCCAAAAAGTCGGGAGTATCGGCAAATTTCCGGTTCATACCCTCCTCAAACTCCTTGAAATTGGGCTTGAAGATGGTGACGCCGCCATAATCCATAAAGTTTCTCTTCTTGGGGTCCACGGCCACGATGACGCCACGTTCCGCCAGCTCGCGGCACGCTTTGATCAGCCTTTGCGTCATCACGCCTTTATCATAATCCTCGATGATCAGTGCATCGCAGGAATCTATATATTTCAAAATCATGGCTTCCAGCTCAGCTGTAACTTCTGCGTCCACGGGGTCGGTCTGTTCATAATCCACCCTCACGATCTGCTGATTGTGGCTGGAGATGCGCGTCTTGAGCGTGCTGAGCCTGCCTTTTACCTCCACCAATCCTTCGGTGCCGATGCCATGCGAGTTCAGCGTCTCTTTGAGTTGAGCGCCGTTGTCGTCGTCGCCACAAACGCCGATGAGCACCACTTCTGCGCCCAGAGTCTTGATATTGAGCGCCACATTGGCCGCACCGCCCAACCTGTATTCTTCCCTTTTCACCTCCAGGACGGGCACGGGCGCTTCCGGTGAAATCCGCTCCACGCTGCCCCAGATATAGTGATCCAGCATGATGTCTCCCAACACCATGATCTTCTTGCTGTCAAAGGGATCACAGCTAAGGTTGTTCATTCTTCCACCTCCAGGGGATATTGCCCGTTAAAGCAGGCATAACAGTAATGATCCGGCAAGCGCACACACTGGCGCAATTCTGCAATGCTGATATGTTTGAGGCTATCTGCCTGGCTCGCTTTCGTGATCTCATCTATGCTCAATCTATTGGCCACCAGCTCGCTTTCATCCGGCGTGTCGATGCCATAATAGCAGCTGTGCTTCACCTGAGGAGAACCGATGCGCAGATGCACCTCGCTCGCTCCCGCCTCACGCAGCAGCCTCACGATCATGCCGATAGTCGTGCCTCTCACAATCGAGTCGTCCACCAATACCACCTTCTTGTCTTTGAAGAAATTGGGCAACACATTATACTTTTGCCTCACGCTCTCCACTCTGTATCGCTGGCTCGGCTTGATGAAGCTGCGTCCCACATAGTGGTTGCGGATCAGGCCCAGAGCCATCGGCAGACCTTTATAATTGGCATAACCCTGAGCGATGAAGTTTGATGAATCCGGCACGGGAACCACCAAATCCACCTCCAAACCCTCATCCTGCGCCGCCAATTTCGCCCCGATAGCCTGCCTCACCTCATAGACGTTTTCGTCGAAGTGATGGCTGTCCGGCCTCGAGAAATAGACGTGTTCAAAGATGCAGTGACGCACCTCACGCGTGGTTCTGAAGAGGTTGGGATCGTTTTCCACGATAGTGATGCCGTTTTTATTCACGCGGATGATTCCCGCGGCGGGCACTTCCTTAAATTCATGCATACCCAGAGTGGTAAGCGCACAGCTTTCCGAGGCCACCACCGTGGTTCCGTCTTCCATCTTGCTCCACACCATGGGCCGCATATTCAGCGGATCGCGGAACATATAGAGCGCATCCCTTATCATAAACACGGCGGAATAGGCACCCTTCACATCTTTCATCATCATGCGGATGGCTTCCGTGATGCTGTAGTCGTTTTTTTGCATCTGCCAGGCGATATAACGCAGGAGCAGCTCGGCGTCGTTGTCGCTATTGAAAAACACGCCCTCCGCTTCCAGCTTCTTGCGCATGGAAACGTAATTTACCACATCGCCATTGGATGCCAGCGCATGAGAGGGCCCAAACAGCGTCTCCAACAGATGCGGCTGGGAATTGAATTCCGTGGCGCTGCCCGTGGTGGGATAGCGCACGTGCCCGATGGCGATGGAGCCCGGCAGGCGCGATAAAACCTGCTCCGTAAACACTTCCTTCACCAAACCCAAGCGCTTGTGCAGGCGGATCACGTGTCCATCGCTCACCGCCATGCCACAGCTCTCCTGCCCTCTATGCTGCTCGGCAAACATCCCGATCGCAGCCAGTTTTGCCGCATTGGGATTGCCGAAAACGCCGATGATTCCGCACATTATTGGCTTCCTTTTTTGCTGAAAGTGATGCGGTGTTCCTCGCCCCGCACCAATCTTTTGATATTTGTTTTGTGTTTATAGATCACCAGGCTCACTAACAGCGCTACCAAAATCAACATCGAATAGTGCATTGGCCTGAAGAGGTGATAGATACCCATGCTGACCAGCAGCGTGAGAGCGGCTATGATCGAGCCCAGAGACACATATCTGCTGACGACCACCGTGATGATAAAGGCCAGCAGAGCGATCAACAGAGGCAGAGGCGCAATCATCACAAAAGCGCCCGCCGCCGTAGCTACGCCCTTACCACCCTTGAAACCCAGCCAAATGGGATAGATATGCCCCAAAATCACAAAAGCAGCCGCCAGCGTATATTCGAGGCTCTGCGGCTCCAGGTATCTGCCCGCCAAATACATCACCAACAGGCCTTTACCCAAATCCAGCAGCAAGACAATGATCCCCGCACCCGTGCCAAAACGGCGCAAGGCATTGGTGGCACCGATATTACCGCTGCCACTCTGCCGGATGTCCTCACCAAAAACCAGCTTACCCATCAGCCAGCCAAAAGGGATGCTGCCGATCAGATAGGCAATCGCAATCACCCACGCCGGACAGAGGCAAAAATCAGTCGTGCACATATTGCTCCTCAAAACCGGGATCGCTCTTACCCTTGAAGATCAGGCGGATGCTCACACCCTCAAAGACAAATATCTCCCTGATCTGATTGTGTAAAAAGCGCCTGTAATTCTCGGTGATCAGGCTGGCTTTATTGCAGAAAAACACAAAGGTGGGAGGCTTGATCGAAGCCTGAGTCATATAATAAATCTTCACGTGCTTGCCCGTGGGATGTGTGGGTGCCTTGCGCCCGATCACCATCTCCATAAAGCGGTTCAACTCGCTGGTGGGAATGCGTTTCTGCGCCTCCTCCTCTATCTTCACCAGGGTCTCCATGATGCGGTTGATGCGCTGATGCGTCTTGGCCGAGATAAATTGCACCGGCGCAAACTGCAAGAAGGGCATTTCTCTATGCAGATCGGCGATATAGCGTCCCGCAGTGTGCGTGTCCTTTTTCACCAGATCCCATTTGTTAAATACCACCATGATCTCTTTCAAACGCCGCTTGGCATAGGAGGCTATCTTCACATCCTGCTGAGAGATGGGCTCGTCTGCAGCGATCACCAAAACCACCATGTCACTCCTGTCCACACTCTCGATGCTGCGCATGGTGCTGAAATACTCCACGCCATATTCCACCTTGGTCTTGCGTCGCAGGCCCGCCGTATCCACCAGGATATAATCCTTGCCATGATAGCGGAAGGGCGTGTCTATGCTGTCTCTGGTGGTGCCCGGGATGTCGGTAACGATCTGTTTCTCCTCGCCCAAAAGCAAATTTACGATCGAGCTCTTGCCCACATTGGGCTTACCCACCACGGCGATGCGCGTGACGGCATCTTCTTCCTTTTCATAATCCACATCCGCAGTTTCCGGAATCAACCTCAAAATCTCATCCACCAAAGAGTAGGTGTTTCTGCCCTGAATCGCAGAAATGGGGAAAGCATCACCAAAGCCAAGCTGCAGAAAATCAAAGATTTCCCACTCATACTTCTCGTTGTCTGCCTTGTTGGCCACCAAAATCACCTTATCCCTGTGCGGATAAAGAATCTTGGCGATCGCCATATCCAGGTCTGTGGTACCCGTCTGAGCATCCACCAAAAACAATATCAGATCGCTTTCCTGAATGGCCAACAGCGCCTGGTCACGGATAATCTTGTCCATGGCCTCATTGCTATCGCACACAATGCCCCCGGTGTCCACCAAAATGAACACCTTACCGCCTTCTTCAACTTCTTCATACTTGCGGTCACGCGTGATGCCGGCCTCAAAATCCACGATCGCTGAACGCTTGCGGCACAAGCGATTGAACAACGTAGACTTGCCCACATTCGGGCGGCCAACTATGGAGACAATGTGTTTTCTCATCTTTTTGCTTTGCAATTCCTTCCTTTTGGGATCAATCTTTTTTAAGAGGCGATTTTGTCAATGCCTTAAGCTTAAAAGTCCCAGAAACAGATAAATAGAAAGCATAATTCATACCAAAAATGAGGCATTATCATGGCGCAGCGAGGTAGCCGGGGCGTGCCGGGGCGGCTACGCCGCAGTTGTTAGTAGTTAGTAGTTAGTTGTTAGTGCTTCGCAAGTGATTGGGATACGGGAGGTTGTAGCGTGTACGGGCGCTTGCTAAAGCGCCGATGTTCTGAACAGCTTCGCAAGCTTTAGGAATGTGGTTACAAGCGGCTTCGCCGCTTGGTACGGGCGCTTGCTAAAGCGCCCCCTTACCGCTGCCCAAGGCAGCGGATATATAACATCGGCACTCAAACGAGTGCCGTTAAGGGCGCTACAGCGAGCGCCCCTACCTGGCGGCGACAAAAGCAAACTTCGGTTACAAGATCGGCGCTTTGGCAAGCGCCCGTACAGTGCCAGCGGTAGCTGGCCCCATAATCCGTGAACATCCGTGTATATCCGTGGACTATCTTTATTAACATTTGTGTAATTCCTGCAGCCACAAACAGCCTCGCTCCATCCAGCAGACTTTTCCCATTCCTGAAATGACCACCCATTATAAACCCCTTATCATATAATTGGCTCAAGTTCAATTTGAGTGGTTGAAAAGTTCTACCGGAAGAGCAGAGCAGGGTTTCCTCCAGATTTCAGGAGCATACAAAAAGGCTGACGAATACCCAAATAACGCCTACTGTTTTAGTAGGTATTCCGGGACTCACTTCGGCATCTGTACCGGCAGGCGTTTCTGAAATATTTGACTTGCGCCCTTGATTTCTGCAAACAAATCCGCCCTCTAAAACGTCGATTTCATGCGGCCTCCCTTAGGGGCTCCTGTGGGTCTCCTTTGGGATCCACAAGTAACCCAAGGAAAACCCAAGAGTTACGCATTCGGGCGCCAAGGAGATCCGAGGGTGGGCGAGGCCAGGTGAAAAGTCAAATATTGATGCAAGGGCTGGTTTTTTGAAAACAATTTTCGGCCCTTAAGGGAAGGGATTTTCCATCAACAACCGGCAGCCTCTCTCACTCTCTTGCCGACTACGTCGGCCATATCCCTGAAGCTTGCGAAGCTACTCACAAGATCGGCGCTCCAGGCGAGCGCCCGTACAGGGCCAGCGGTAGCTGGCCCCATAATTCGTGAACATTCGTGTAATCCGTGGACAAAAAAAGAAAGCTCCACCACTACCTCAACCTACACCACAACCTCCTGCATCCCCAAAACCAGCGAAGCCCGGTAGCCGGAGCTTGCCAAAGCGCCGCAAGCAAACGGAGTTTGCTCTTCTAAACCCAAAGCCATACGTACCCCCTGCCACAACCACCCGCATCCCCAAAAACCAGCGCAGCCCGGTAGCCGGAGCTTGCCAAAGCGCCGCAAGCAAACGGAGTTTGCTGTCCTAAACCCCAGAGCCGTGCGTATCCCCACCACAACCACCCGCATCCCCAAAAACCAGCGCAGCCCGGTAGCCGGAGCTTGCCAAAGCGCCGCAAGCAAACGAAGTTTGCTGTCCTAAACCCCAAAGCCGTGCGGATCCCTGCCACAACCATCCGTATTTTAAAAGCCGGCTTCGCCGCTTTAAGCATCAAGCTGCGCTTGATTGCGGCGCTTTGGCAAGCTCCGGCTACCTACATGATCCCATCTCTCATATAAGTGCCCTTCCAATCCCGCCAATCCTTCACCAGATTGGCTTTTACCGGATTGTTAACGATATATTCCAACACTCTGCCCAACCCCGCTTTATCTTTCACCAAGCTGTCATAGCATTCCTTTTGCCACAAGTTGCCCCGCTTTCCCAATACCTTGTTTATTGCATTGGCTGTATATCTCTTCCAAGTGTACACTATATGAGATGTGGAAAAGATATTTCCATCTTCCTGAACCAGTGGACTTATCAGCACATGCACGTGGTTTGGCATTATGCAGTAGCCAAGCAGTGTGTACCGCACACCGTCAAAGTGATGAAATGATTCTTGGATGATCTCACGAATTCCGTCCTTATGAAGAATATACAGTATATCGGAAGAAAGCCCCAAGAGCTGATCATACCAGTCAAAGAACCTTTTGTCCTTATTTTTAAGTTTTTGTTTTCTTTCATCTTCTGAGAGATCTTCCAGCTCTGCATACCAATCCTTGATCTGTTTTTGGTAGTCAACCATCATCTGATGAGGCAAGGAGAATTTCAGTCTATAGGTGATAAAGACAGGTTTATACCGGTCAAACAGGTGAGGTAGATTCCTGGATTGGAAGCGGGTCTTCATGTTTTCTTTGGAAAGCCTATTGTAGGTGTTCATATTATCTCCTTATTTTGGTATCGGGCGCAGCCAGGTAGCCAGAGCTTGCCGTGGCGACTCCGTCGCAGTTGTCAGTTGCCAGTTGTTAGTTGTGAGTGCTTCGCAAGTGATTGGGATACGGGTAGTTGTGGAGGGGACGGGGCGAGCGCAGCTCGCTGGTAGCCGGAGCTTGCCAAAGCGCCGCAAGCAAACGGAGTTTGCTGTCCTAAACCCCAGAGCCGTGCGTATCCCCACCACAACCACCCGCATCCCCAAAAACCAGCGCAGCCCGGTAGCCGGAGCTTGCCAAAGCGCCGCAAGCAAACGAAGTTTGCTGTCCTAAACCCCAAAGCCGTGCGTATCCCTGCCACAACCACCCGTATTTTAAAAGCCGGCTGTGCCGGCAGCAGCTTCGCTGCAGAAAAAAGCAGGCTTCGCCGCTTTAAACATCAAGCTGCGCTTGATTGCGGCGCTTTGGCAAGCTCCGGCTACCAAGTTCTTCATCTTCGTCACAAAAACCTAAAAAGGGACGCCGCTTTGGCATCCCTTTCTATTTTGAGATTAGCTTTGTTTCTTAAAATCCAAACCACGGTCCGGCGCTGATAGTGAAGGCGCCAAACTTGGTTTCGGGCGAGTTTGTGATGTGGCGGTATTCGCCGTTGTATTCCTCTTCCCGCCAGCCTCTGTTGGGGCTGAAGCCGTAGTTGTATCCGGCCTCCATTCTCAGGCCAAACCAGCTTACCAGCGGGAACAGCGCTTCAAATCTGGGGTGAACGGTGAGGTAGCTCTTTTTGAGTGCGGCTTTGTGGTAACCCAGGCCGTAGTTGTTGTTTGCCGGCCAGGTGCTGTCTGATTCATCGCGATAGAGCTCCACCTTGTGTTTGGCTGAGCCCAGGCCCGTGCCGATGGAAAGCACCAGCCAGGGTTTGACGGCGAAGCGTTTGTCGATGGTAAATTCAAAGGTGCTCATGATGTAGTTTGCACGCAGCTTTTGGTCTGCGGCCGTGGCGGGAGCGTTGCTTTTGCCTTTATCTGCGTAAGAAGCGCCTTGCAGGCCAAAGAAGAAGCCTTTGCCTATGTGCATCTTGCCTGCACCACCCTGCATCAGCATCCCTTTTTCGCGCATGGGCTCAAAATAGAGCTCTTCCAGCAGCTCGTTGATGTCTGATACATCCACGGTTGCCCACATGGGAATCCAGCCTCCGCCGCCGTAGCCGGTGGTCAAATTGGGTTTGAAAGACACGGTGATTCTGCTGGGGTCTATCCCATCATCTTCGATCTTTTCGCCAAGCGTGAGCTCTGCCGCTTGTTCCGCACCGTTGCGCCAAATCTTCAGCTTCATCTCGTCGCCCACCTTGGTGCCTTCGCAGATTTCGATGAATTTCTGTTTGTTGGTCACCACCTGGTCGTTCATTATCATGATGATGTCGTCTTTTTGCAGATTTGCCGCAGCAGCGGGTGAATCTTCCACCACGCCCAAGATCAGCACGCCATGATTTTTGTTGTATTTCAGCGCCTGAGCTTTGGGAAAGTTCAAATCATCCACATAAATGCCCAGAAAACCGGTTTCAGCTTCGAGCTCATCCTCGTCGATGAGCATGATCTCGTCGTCGTAATAGACCTCGTCTTCATCAGAAACGGGGTTGATGGGGGAATAGGTTTGTGCTGCCAAAAGGGCCAGAGCGCCCAGCAGCAGGATCAGTGTTAAGGTTCTTTTCATATTGAGGAAACCTCCCATTTGGGTTTTTTAGATAGTTTAAGGCAATCATTGCATCTCGCAAGCATAAAAACAGAGCGTGAAGTTATTTTCACATTTGTCACATTTGAGGTCATTTTCTTGTTGATTGGGAATGAATTATGCAAGCCAAATGTCACAGCAAACGATTTAAATAAAAGAGGTAGCCTTATGAAGAAAGTCACGCTCTCTATCTTGCTTATCTTTACACTCAGTTGCATCTGCGCCCAGACGGCAAACCCGGCCCTTGGCGAAGCCCCAAATCCTCTCGAAGGGCTTTACCAACAAGCCCGGGCCCGGGCAGGTTTCGGCCTCGCCCGGCAGGTCGATCTGCAAAACCTGGTTAATGCTGTTGAAGCAGACTCCGTGCTCTCCCACATCCAGGGCTTGCAGGATTTTGGTACCCGTTATTGCTTTGCAGACAATCGCTCAGCTGTCAGCCGCTGGATTCGTGACCTGTTTATCAGCTTTGGCGTTCCCCATGTGGAGCTGCAGCAATTTGAACTTGATGGCACCGATCAATACAACGTGGTGGCTACCATCCCGGGCAGCGTCTATCCGGATGAATACATCATCGTGGGCGGACATCATGACTCCTACAACCAATACGATGACCCCTATCTAAGTGCACCCGGAGCGGATGACAACGCCAGCGGCACCGCCGCCTGTCTGGAGATGGCCCGCGTGATGATGGCCAGCGGCTTCCGGCCCAGGCGCAGCATCCGCTTTATTACCTTTGCTGCAGAAGAATGGGGTATGATAGGCTCATATGCCTACGCCGGATATGCCCTCGAAAATGAGATGGACATCCGCCTCATGATCAACCACGATATGATCGGCTACAACACCGCCGCACCCGGCGAATGGCAGGTGCGCCTCATGCCCTATGAAGTAAGCCTGGAACACAGCTATCGTGCCCAAAACATCACCTCGCTCTACACCAATATGCAGACGTATTTTGGAGAATTGAACAAACCGGCAAGCGATGGTGCGCCCTTTTGGGAAGCCGGCTACGACGTGATCTATTTCTTCGAACACGAATTCTCGCCTCAATATCATACCAGCGATGACACCGTAGCCAATATCGATGGAGACTACTGCGCCGAAGTGATCAGAGCCTCCACCGCCGTCGCTGCCACCTTCGCCGATATGCCCCAATCCCCCGCAAATCTTGTGGTACACAACTACGGAGATGGCGAGTCTCTGCACCTTGCCTGGGAGCTTTCGCCGGATCCGGCCGTCAGCCACTACAGAATTCACTGGGGCAGCGGCTACAGCGATCTCGCCGACAACTATGTGGACTGCACCGGAAGCAGCTACATCCTCAGCGGACTCACTGAAGGCACCCCATATCTGGTTGGCGTCTATTCTGTGGATGCTTTCGGCTTGGAAAGCATGGGAGCCCTGGGTACGGGCACACCTTTTGACGCCCCGCTTGCACCCACTGAGCTTACGGGTTCCCCCGCACGCCGCCACGTTCAGCTTTCCTGGCAGCCAAACCATGAACACGACCTGGCCGGCTATAAGGTATATCGCAGCACCGAAGCCGACGCTCAGGGCAGCCTCCTGGCCACCGTCCCGGCCTCCGATACTTCCTACCGCGATCAAAGTGTCAACGGCGGTTTACACAGCTATTACTACCGTGTTTGTGGCTTCGATCACGATGGCAACATCGGCCCCGCATCGCAGGTCATCCGCTCCAGACCCCTGACCTTAAACCAGGGTGCGCTCATCGTGGACGAAACCATAGGCGGCAGCGGCAGCACCGTCTTTACTCCCACAGATGAGATGGTGGACGAGTTTTATGCCGATATGTTAGACGTTTATGAGCCCCAGCTGATAGACCTGGCAAAACTTGATGAACTGCAATTGATTGATCTGGGCGTATTTTCCTGCCTGCTCTGGCATGGCAACGATCTCACCAATATCTCAAGCGCCGCAGCTTGTACGGATGTCCTCCGTGAATATGTGGGGATGGGCGGCAAGGTCCTCTTCAGCGTCTATCATCCCAGTACGGCTTTTGAGATGAATGCCGGCTATCCGACCACTTTCGAAGCGGGAGACTTCATCTACGACGTGCTGGGTATCGCCGAAGTGGATTTCACCAACCAGAGCCGCTTCAAAACAGCTTTGCCACTGCAACCCGGCTATCCGCTCATCCAGGTGGACCCGCTCAAAAGCCTCTCCGCCCTCAACCACCATATCAACAGAGTGGAAGGCATGACACCCACCGATAACGCCACCGCCATCTATGCCTACGCCGGTGAATACGACAACGACAGCGCCCAGGGATATCTCAATGGCCAGGCAGTGGGCATCAAAAACGATTATGCCCTCGGCTCTGCCGTCACCCTCAGCTTCCCGCTCTACTATATGGAGGCAGCTAACGCCAAAGCTTTGGTGCAACACGTTTTCAGACACGACTTTGCCGAGCTCTACCCCGCTGAGATCGGCGGCAATACACCCGCCGCCAGCTTGAGCCTCTCGCTGCCCGCTCCCAATCCCTTCTCCGGCAGTGCGAGAATCACCCTGAAGGCCAACGATTGCAGCCAAAACACCAGCCTCAAAATCTACAACCAAAGAGGACAATTGGTGCGCACCCTCATGCAGGATAAACCCATCGGTGTGGAAGTATTCAGCTGGGATGCACGCGATGACGACGGCAACCGGGTGAGCAGCGGCGTCTACTTCCTGCAGGCAAAGCAGGGAGACCAATCCCTCACGCGGAAGATGGTGTATATCAGGTAGGGTCGGTCGCTGGACCGACCACCAAGTATGGTCGCTTGCCATAGCGACCCTGGTAGCCGGAGCTTGCTGAAGCGCCGCAATCAAGCGTGTACGGGCGCTTGCTAAAGCGCCGGTGTTCTGAACAGCTTCGCAAGCTTCAGGAATTTGATTACAAGCGGCTTCGCCGCTTTAAGCATCAAGCTGCGCTTGATTGCGGCGCTTTGGCAAGCTCCGGCTACCTTTTGGGCGCTTCAGCGAGCGCCCCTACCATACGTCGACAAAAGCAACCTCCTGTTACAAGATCGGCGGGGCGGCTACGCCGCAGTTGTGAACGGCTGGCGCAAGTGATGGAGATGCGGACGGACGTTACAAGATCGGCGCTTCAGGCGAGCGCCCGTACACGCCACAACCGCCCGTATCCCAATCACTTGCGCAGCCGCTCACAACTCACTACTCACTACTCACAACTGCGACGAAGTCGCCCCATTCGTGTTAATTCGTGTTAATTCGTGGATAAAATCCCTTCTATCTGTGTCCTCGCTTGCCCAGAGTCCTGGTCTCGCTCCCAACCACTTGCGAAGCGGCTAACGACTAACAACTAACAACTAACTACTGCGACGAAGTCGCCAGCCGCTTTTCTCTCAAACAGGGAACAAATCATGCATACCAATTGGCACAGCATAATACCATCACAAAAGGAAACCTGATGAAGAAACTCCTACTCTCTCTCTTGCTCATCTTTACGCTCACTTGCCTCTGCGCCCAATCGGCAAACCTGGCCTTTGTCGAAGCGACAAAAGCTCCAAATAAGCTTTACCAACAAGCCCGGGCCCTGCAAGACGCAGGCGTGGAAATCTATTATTACAATGAAGCCGGCTTTTTGGTGAGTTCACACTCCGCCAAGGGTATAAGCATTTCCCAAACCCTTTCCACCCATGGCAAGCTCTACTTGGTCAGCTCACCGGATGGCGCCCTGCCGCTGCTTCCGCCTGATGCGGGAACACCCGTCTTGCAGCTGGGAAATGTGATTCTGCTTCAGACTTCCCTGGATGAAATAGCGCTCAGGCAAAAGATCAGCTATTCCTTCATGCCGCTGCAGCTTACGCCCCTGCAGCTGCCCGAAGCCGCGCCCCACCGCAGCTGCAAGGTCTCTGTTGTAAGCGAAGTTCAAGCCATCGTAAACCTGGTGGAGCCGAATTCTGTGCTTTCTCATATCCAGAGTTTGCAAGACTTCGGCACACGTTACGCTCTGGCGGATAATCGCCTGGCCATCAGCCAGTGGATCAAAGACCGGTTTCTCAGCTTTGGCATCGCGGATGTGGAGCTGCACAGCTTCGAATGGCGCAACACCACTCAATACAACGTGGTGGCCACCATCCCCGGCAGCGTCTATCCCGATGAATACATCATCGTGGGCGGGCATCATGATTCCATCAATATGTACGACGACCCCTATCTGGGCGCACCCGGAGCGGATGACAACGCCAGCGGCACCGCCGCCTGTCTGGAGATGGCCCGCGTGATGATGGCCGGCGGCTTTCAGCCCAAACGCAGCATCCGCTTTATCACCTTCGCCGCCGAAGAATTCGGCCTCTGGGGCTCCAAAGCTTACGCAGATTACGCAGACGAAAACAACCTCAATATCCGCCTCATGATCAACCACGATATGATCGCCAACAACTCCGCTGACCCCGGCGAATGGCTGGTGCGCCTCATGCCCTATGAAGGCAGCCTGGAACAAAGCTACTTCGCCTGCAATATCACCGCCAATTACACCACTCTGCAGCCATATTTGGGCAATCTCAACAGCACCAGCAGCGATAGCGCTCCATTTTGGCAAGCAGGATACAACGTGGCCTACTTTTTTGAAGATGAATTTTCGCCCCACTACCATTCCAGTGACGACATCGTGGACAACATCGACCCCGCCTACGCCGCAGAAGTGATCAAAGCTTCCACCGCCCTGGCTGCTCATTTTGCCAAAATGCCGGATGCGCCCTCAAACCTCAGGGTGCAAGACCAGGGAGATGGACAGTCCCTGCGCCTGAGCTGGGATGAACCCCAAAATCAAAACATCGGCAACTACAGAATCTACTGGGGTGACAACTATGTTGACATGACTGACAACCACGTGGACTGCACCGGCAACAGCTATCTCCTCAGCGGACTCGATGAAGGCCTCGAATATGTGGTCGCTATCGCCTCAGTAGATGCAGAAAACCTCGAAAGCTTTGGAATCACGGGCACGGGCACACCCCTGCTGAAGCCGCTCACACCCGCTGAATTTACAGATTCGCCGCAGCGACGCTCGGTGCAATTTACCTGGCGGCCCAATGATGAATACGACCTCGCCGGCTACAATATCTATCGCAGCACTTCAGCAAACGATCCTGGCAGCCTTTTAGCCACCGTAGCGGCGCCCGATACCTCATATCAGGACACAAACGTCAGCGGCGGTTTACACAGCTATTACTACCGGATTTGCGCCTTTGATCACGACGGCAATCTCAGCACCGCCTCGGATACCATCCGCTCACGACCCTTGACCATGAACCGGGGTGTGCTCATCGTGGACGAAACCATCGGCGGCAGCGGCAGTACCGTCTTTACTCCCACAGATGAAATGGTGGACGAGTTTTACGCTGATATGTTGGCCGGATACGAGCCCTGCGTCATCGACCTGGAGGAGTTTGAAGACCTGAAATTGGCCGATCTGGGCGTCTTTTCCTGCCTGCTCTGGCATGGCAACGATCAGGCTGACATCTCAGGCGCCGCGGCCTATACGGATATCCTCCGACAATACGTGGAGTTGGGCGGCAAAGCACTCTTCAGCGTCTACCATCCCAGCTCAGATTTTGAGATGAATGCCGGCTATCCGGCCACTTTCGAAGCGGGAAACTTCATCTACGACGTGTTAGGTATCGCCGGGGTGGATTTCACTAACCAGAGCCGCTTCAAAACCGCTCTACCGCTGCTGAATGAATATCCCGCCCTCCAAGTGGACCCACTCAAAAGCCTGCCCGCCCTCAATCATCACATCCCCAGAGTGGAAGGCATGACGCCCACCGATAAGGCCACCGCCATCTATGCCTACGCCGGTGAATACGACGATGACAGCGCCCAGGGATACCTCAACGGACAGGCAGTGGGCATCAAAAACGACTATCGCCTCGGCTCTGCCATCACCCTCAGCTTCCCGCTCTACTATATGGAAGCAGCAAGCGCCAAGGATATGGTGCAACACGTTTTAAGACACGACTTTGCCGAGCTCTACCCCGCCGAAAGCGGCAGCAATGCACCCGCCGCCCGCTTGAGCCTCTCGCTGCCCAGCCCCAATCCCTTCTCCGGCAGCGTGGGCATCACCCTGAAGGCCAACGACTATACCAAAAACACCAGCCTCAAAATCTACAACCAAAGAGGACAATTGGTGCGCACCCTCATGCAGGATAAACCCATCGGAGTGGAAGAATTCAGCTGGGATGCACGCGATGAGAACGGCAACCGGGTGAGCAGCGGTATCTACTTCCTGCAGGCAAAGCAGGGCGACCAGTCCGTCACCCGGAAGATGGTGTATATCAAGTAGGGTCGGTCGCTGGACCGACCTGTACGGGCGCTTGCCAAAGCGACCCCGGTAGCCGGAGCTTGCCAAAGCGCCGCAATCAAGCGCAGCTTGATGCTTAAAGCGGCGAAGCCGCTTGTAAACAACAGGCACAGCCTGCATCACAGCCAGCTTCGCTATTGGTGTAGCTGCGTGTGTTTTATAGCTTGGATTCAGGCTGGGATGAAGCTTCCTTTTTACTGCAGCGAAGCTGCATGCGGCGCTTTGGCAAGCTCCGGCTACCAGGCGAGCGGCGCTCGCCCCATCCCCGCCATACGCAAAAAGGCCAGCAAATGCTGGCCTCTAATTCATATTTAATTGTGTGCAAGTCGAGAGCTATCGAGTTGTTGGCATCACCGTCACAAGCATTCGCATCATTGCCACTTGCGCAGCCGCTAACAACTAACAACTAACAACTAACAACTACTTCTTCAGTACCATCTTCTTACTGCTGCTATACCTGCCGCTGCTCATATTGTAGAGATACACGCCCGAGGGCAGTTCTCTGCCGGAGCTGTCGCGTCCATCCCAAACGATGCTGAAGTGTCCGGCTGCGTCGTGGCCTCTTTCAAAGCTGCGCACCAATTGGCCGCGGGTGTTGTAGATATTTATCTTCACCTTGCCGGCACCCTCAAGCTGATAGCGGATGGTGGTATTGGGGTTGAAGGGGTTGGGATAGGCATCATCCAGCTGCGTGACAGTGGGAACAGCAGGACTGCCGCCATCGCCTGTGATGCTGAAGACTACGCTCACGGGGCCGTGGAAGGCGTTGCTGCCGTCCAGATCCACGTTTTGCAGCCAGTAGTAGTAGGTGCCGTCTTCTACCAAATCCCTGTCCTCGTAGACATAGGTCTGCGCCTGTGAGGTGTTGGTACCGGCAATCATGGGGCAGATCTGCCTGGCTGAGCCCAGGTCGTCGCTGCTGTTGCGATAAACGTTGTAGCCCATGAGGTTGGTCTCCGTCTGAGAGATCCAGGTGAGCTGCACATAGTTTTCTGCGGTCATCGTCGCCGAGAAGTGAGAGAGCGTCACGGGAACGGTGGGGTTGTTGCCGATACCGGTGAGCAGCTCGATGTCTGCAGCTTTGGCTGCCGGGACGGTTAAAGTGGCTGAGCTGTTGGCGAAAGCAGTACTGTGCCAAGTGCCGCCCTGCTTGTAGGCTGCCCACTGTGCAGTTTGGTTCTGGATATTAATAGTCCAGGGGCCGGTTCCAATCAGGGTGAGACAGCGATGGAAACTGGCCTGAAAATTGGGATCGGGGAGAGGACCAAGTGTGGCTGCGGTGTTATAGTTGGCATCTCCACCCGTGATGGTGATATTGTCGTTTGCTACCTGCTTGGGCACGCCATTATAGAAGTCGTATTCCGGGTAGTGTGTGATGCTAATGTTGTCGATGTTCATGCGTCTGTTTGAGGTACCGATACCTGTCGATTCTATAATGCGCAAGCGGATATCATTTTCTGTATTGAGCTGATGGGTAAATGTCTGAGCCTCTGCATTAATATCTGAGTCGGGTGTGATGGTACCAATTGTATTCCAAGTTACAGCACTGGGATCAGCCGGATTGTGTGCATCGGTTGTGTATTGCACTAACCAGGAGGTTATTCCATCACTGGTGTTTTTAAAACGATGATAATTAAAAGAAATGGTGCCAGCACCATTAGGTTTAAATGTCAACATGGTCATACTTGAATTTGCTTTGCCGTCAAAACGGACACTTCTGACTCCTTCATACCAGTCATTACCAGCAGGAGTTTTAGGGATCAATGATCCTGTCAAATTCCAATTAATTCCCCTCAACTCTATTTCTTTGGAGTTGTAATTACTATCTGTTGACTCACCGTCTAAATCAAAATCTACAAAGTATCCAGGTGGTGGAGGTGCGGTGACTGAGCCATTAAAATGAACATTTTGAGATGCTAATCCTGTGTATGCTACCGTTGCGTAACCATTGGGGTAAGTAGCCACAAGCAACCCTGCCCTGAGGCGGACATAAATATCTGTTGCTGCTACAGTGCCATTTGCATCCGGAGTGATAGTTACACCATTTGCGGGATAAGTTGTGTTATCCAGGGATACTTCGTATTCATCGGTTGTGGTAATTGTGATGTTATTATTCTGATCCAGGTTGGCTCCACTCACGCTAAAGGTCTGAGCTGTGGAGGGGCCATTACCCACTACGTAGGTAAAATCATTCAGAGGAGTGCCAGTGATAGTAATTGTGGGGCTGGGGACAGGATCTACCGAGCCGCTCAGGCTCACATTTTGAGCTGTGGCTCCGGGTGAGGTGCATTGTACGTTACCGGAGTAGCTACCCTCAGCCAAGCCAGCCACTAAACGGACGTTAATGGTTGTAGCTGTCACAGTACCACCTGCTTGTGTGAGAGTTAAAGTGTTGGAATACGGATTGGTATCGGTGGACACTTCATAGTTAGTAGGTGCGCTAATTGAAATATCTCCAGTCAGGTTGGAGCCACCCACGCTAAAGCTCTGAGCTGCGGAGGGCCCATTGCCCACTATGTAGGTAAAATCATTCAGAGGGGTACCAGTGACAGTAATTGTGGGGTCAGTGCCGCCACCGGTAGATTGGACATCAAGAGTGACAGTTAAGGGACCTTGCAGTCCCGCAGTACCATTTGTAGGACCATTACAGAAACACAACCTGAAATCACAGCTTGTAATATTACTGTAACCAGAGAGAGTCAGAGTATTGCCGGTCGATGAATTGGCAGAAATGGTTAACACACCATTATTTACGGTTATATTATTGCCTAAAGTATAGTCATCAGAAGCAAAGGGAGTTGCATAACCATCAGCACTACCTCTCCATTCAGCAGTGACCGGACCAGTATTACTTTTACCAAGCCCAAATTGGATTTTTTTAACGGTGAATTGATATCCGGAATTGGCAGTAATTTTAAAGCCTATGTACTTGAGCGTATCAACCACTGTACCTGTAGGCCAATCTCTTCCTCTGAAGTTAGACTTACTTGATGTCGAAATAATTCCAACTTTCTTCATAGGGCCCATAGTTAACCCGGTGATAGTATTATCACAGGGTGATGTGTCTGTATGATAATTGGTTACATCACTAAAAGTGTACGTGGCGGTTAAATCCGTACCTTGTGCAAAGCCGGCCGCGACTGCAAAGACCAGCAAAATAATTAAACTTAGCTTCTTCATAATTCCTCCTGTAGAATTATAGGTTAATTTTGGTGAGGCGGATGGTTTTGGTATTTCCGTCTCTGGTCACACCCTAAAAGAGGCCTCTCTTTTGTCAAGGCTTAGATTGTATCTTTTTCTTTACAGATGAAGCACTTAGCGGTGTAACATACGTCGTTTTCAGGCAGTTGTATTTCTATATTGGAATGTGATTCACTGGGGCCGCTGGTAGCCGGAGCTTGCCCCATCCCTGCCTATACAAAAAAAGGCCAGCGTCTGCTGGCCTTTAATTCATATTTATTTGTGGGCAAGTCGAGAGCTATCGAGTTGTTGGCATCACCGTCACAAGCATCTGCATCATTGCCACTTGCGTCAGCGACTAACAACTAACAACTCACAACTAACAACTATTTCTTCAGTACCATCTTCTTGGTAGCGCTGTATTTGCCGCTGGTCATCTTGTACTGATAGACACCGGAGGAGACGGACTTGCCGGAGCTGTCGCGTCCATCCCAGTTGATCTGGTAGTATCCGGGTGCGTCGTGTGTGCGGCTGAAGCTGCGTACCAATTGGCCGCGGGTGTTGTAGATATCAATCTTCACATCGCCGGCGTCCTTGAGCTGGTAGCGGATATTGGTATTGGGGTTGAAGGGGTTGGGGTAGGCATTCTCCAATTTGGTGGCAAAGGGAATTTCCGGTGAGCCGCCTTCTTCTTCCACGCTAAAGACCACGTTCACGGGGCCGTAGAAGCTCATTGTGCCGTCCAGGTCCACGTTTTGCAGCCAGTAGTAGTAGGTTCCGCTCTGCTCGAGTTCCTGATCCAGGTAGGTGTAGGTGGTAGCTTCGGAGCTATTTGTTCCTTGGATCAGGTCGCTGATCTTGATGGCTGAGCTGAGGTCATCGCTGGTGTTGCGATAGACGTTGTAGCCGGAGATATTGCTTTCGCTCTGGGAGACCCAGGTGAGCAGCACGTAGTTTTCGGCGTTGATGGTGGCTGTGAAGCTGGAAAGTTCCACAGGCACGGTGGGGTTTTTGCCATAGCCGATCAACAGCTCGATTTCGTTGTTGGCAGCGAATGTGCCGGCGGGCACGTTGAGTCTGGCATGGCCGCCAACCATTTCCACGGCAGTCCAGACGTTATTCACTTTATAAGCTGCCCAGTAGGAATCGGGTTGCTTGTTGAGTATGATATCGGTATCGATTTCCCAGGGGCCGTCTCCGATCAGGGTGAGGCAATCATGGAACATGACGTTGAAATCAGGAACGGGAACGGGGCCGGGTGTATAGGTGCGGCTATAGTTGGCATGGTTGCTCAACATGGTGATCTCGACTTCTTCCGCTGCTCCCACGACGGTAGGCACGTCTTTGAAGAAGTCATAATAGTCTGAGAGGTCGATGTTGTCGAGGTTCCAGCGACGGTATGATGTGCCACCATCATCGTTGGCAATCTTGAATTGCAGACGGATGTCTCTGGAGTTGTTGATGGTTCCGGTGAAGGTCTGCACTTGGTCTGTAGGTGTGAAGGGATCGCCGATCTGAATCCAGGTGGTTCCTTGGTCGACGCTGTATTCCACCACCCAAGCTGCTCGGGTATCACTGCCATATTGACGATACTGGAAGGAAATGTCGCCGCCGCCCCAAGCCTTGTCTTCCAACATGGTCATGCGGGAGGTTGCCTTTCCATAGAAGCGGGCACTTCTGTTGCCATCATACCAATCACCACTTGCAGGTGTGTTAAACACCAAGACTTCGTCCAGCTCCCAATTGAGATTGCTTAGGATCAACTGACCCAGAGCATAGCCTTGTTTCACTTCGCCTTCATTTTCAAAGTCCACCCAGTGGCGAACCAGAGGTGCACCAACCGAGCCGCTCAGGGTTACATACACGGGATCGGTCGGAACCGGTGTTTGCATGGATACCTGCACCCTTTGGGGTTCGTTGTTATACCAGGTATAATCGCCCTGAGGAAGGCCGGCTTCCAAGCGCACATAGATTCTCTGTTGGATGGCGCCTTCGGTGGGGATCAGCTCAAGCTCTCCAACAAAGTCAGTATTGTTGAGAGAAATAAGATAATGACCTGACGCAGGTGCATTCACCATGAAGTTATCAACCAGATTGGAGCCGGAGATGGTAAAGTATTGGGATTTGGAGGGGCCCATACCTTCAAAATAGGTAAAGCCGGTAAGCTCGAGGGGAGTGACTTCCCAAACGGGGTCAGTGCTGGGAGGTGCGGTAACGGAGCCATTCAGGGTGACAAATTTGTCTTCTTGAGTTTCCCCAACGGCATCGTAGGAAAAATAACTCACGGTAACGTCTTCATCATAATCGCCCACAGGAAGATCGGCTTTCATGCGCACATAAATTGTGTGTGGCACTTCATTGCCCATCTCTAAGGGGCCAGGTCCCCAGTAACCATCAGGGGTTCCCGGAACAATATCTTCACGAGCAATCTCAAAATTGGAAAGTTCAGGCACGGAAACCATGAAGTATCCGTCCGTAAGATTGGAGCCATTGATGACAAAGCTCTGATAAGCAGAGGGGCCATTGCCCAACACATAGTCCAAGCCGGAGATAAAACCGGGAGTGACGCTCCAGGTGGGCTCGGTGCCGGCGTATTCAGTCCAGGTGATGTTGTCCAATACGGTTTGTCTGTTACCGGTGGTTGTTCCTGTGTTTTTGATCTTTATGGTAACCTGCCCACCAGTGTTGACATCATGGCTGAAGTTGTGAATAGTAGGATCTTCTCCAGAAAATCCGCCATATTCGGTCGTTATAGCCACCTGGCTACCATTGACCAATAGTTCCAACTGCCTTGAGCTTGCACCAGTGTGCGCTTTCCTGTATTGAAAAGTAAAGGTGCCAACTCCGTTGGGGAAAGTTGCTTCCAGATAGCTATCAGACGCTCTTCTCAGCATCAAGCCTTTGCCAGCTATGGGAAATTCTCCTTCTTCTCTGGATTCTCCATAGCTCCAGGTGATGTTATTGGTTTGATTTGTGAAAGTTCCGGTTGTATAACTACCAGTAAGAACAGTCCAGGTTTCGAAATCTTCGGTAAATGTTTGTGCAAAGCTGGCAGCTAATGCTAAGACCAGCACTATAACTAAACTTAACTTTTTCATAATTCCTCCTAAGAATTATTTGAATGTTGTTGTTGTAATTTTGTCCATGAGCTCACGATATAAGGGAGCCGTTTTTTGTCAAGTCCATCTTTGTTGTTTTTTCTTCATAGGTGGATTCCCCTGTACGGGTGTACGGACACTTGCCATAGCGCCGCTCTCTCTCTTGCCGACTGCGTCGGCCACATCCCTGAAGCTTGCGAAGCGGCTCATAACAGCGGCGGTTCGGCGACCGCCCATACAAAAAAGAACGCCTGCGTTTCCACAGGCGTCACGATCTATGTTTTTGGCTAAGTTTAGTTATTTATTTCTGCAACACCATCTTCTTGGTTTCGCTGTAGCGACCACAGCTCATCCTGTAAAGATACACGCCCGAAGGCAATTCCCTGCCGGAGCTGTCGCAGCCGTTCCAGATGAAACCATAGTGTCCGGCATCGCTGTGATTGCGCTCAAAGCTCTGAAGCAGCTGGCCGCGGGTGTTGTAGATACCTATCTTCACGTGGCCGGGATCCTTTAGCTGATAGCGAATGGTGGTGCTGGGGTTAAAGGGATTGGGGTAGGCATTTTCCAGCCTGGTAAACTTGGGTATGGAAGGAGCGCCGCCGTTGCCTCCGACGGTGAAAAACACGCTGGCCGGGCCATGGAAGCCTGAGCTGCCGTCCATGTCCACGTTTTGCAGCCAATAGTAATGGGTACCTTCCTGATCCAGCTCCATGTCGTAGAAAATATAGGTCTGCGCATTGGAGGTGTTGGTCGCCCCGATCAGATCTGAGATCTTGGCGGCAGAGCTAAGGTCGTCACTGTCGCTGCGATAAACGTTGTAGCCCATGAGATTGGTCTCCGTCTGGGAAACCCAGGTGAGCTGCACATAGTTTTGCGCCGTCATGGTGGCGGAAAAATGAGAGAGCTCCACGGGGAGGGTGGGGTCGGTGACTTCTCCGGAAACGGGAACGATTTTATAGGCTGTATAGGGCTGAGGAAGGTTATATGATACCCACACCTGATTAGAATAGTTGCCGATCGCCTGTCCTGCTTCCAAGCGCACATAAATAGGGGTGGGGGCTACGACGCCATTACCGTCAGAAATCGCACGCGCTGTTGCCGCCCAAGATCCGCCCGGATTCTCAGCCAGTTCAAATACACCCATTACATCAATAATGAGCGATTTATATGGCTCCAAACCAGATCCACTCACGGTAAGAATCTGGTAGTCAGAAGGCCCCTGACCAAACACGTAATCCAGGCCGGTAATTTCGGTAGGCGAAACGTTTATCACCACCTGCGCAAAACCGGCTGCCATGGCCAAGGCCAGAACGACGATCAAACTTAGCTTCTTCATAATAACACTCCTAATAAAGGGTCTTGTTTGGTGGTCATTGTCACCACCCGTGAACCAATCTACAGAGGTGCCTTTTTTTGTCAAGTTAAGTTTTATATAAATCGCATCTTATGAGTCTGTATTGGAATGGTGTTCATATATTTAGATACTGTTTCTTTTGGTAAAACAGCCCCGGTAAGAGCCTTTGCAGCAGCGATCAAGGAAAAACTCTTGACTAAAAAGTGCACCTCCAAAGAGATGGTAAGCTAAGCAATTTTGGAAGGAAAGTATAAATGAAGATAGACAATAAAGATTACCGCAGCCTCTGGTTTGAAGAAGGCAAGCTGATGATGATAGATCAAAACAAGCTCCCTTTTGAGTTTGAGATCAAGGCTTTTGACGATCATGTAGAGGTGATGGAAGCGATCAGGGTGATGACGGTGCGCGGCGCTCCGGCGATCGGCGTTGCGGGTGCCTACGGTATGGCTTTGGCGGCGATGAATGCCGATGAATCCGGCTTTCGGGGCACTCTGCGCAAGGCACATGAAGAGTTGTGCAGCTGCCGTCCCACGGCCATCGACCTCCGCAGCGGCGTGGATCACGTCTATGAAAGCACCATCAAGTTTATCCCCAATATCGAGCACGCACGCAAGGTAGCGCTTTTGGCGGCGGAGGAGTTTGCCGAGAGGGTTGTGAATGAGTGTTACAAGATCGGTCAGATGGGTGCATCGTTGATCAAGCCCGGCGCCAGGATTCTCACGCATTGCAATGCGGGTGCTTTGGCTACGGTGGATCACGGCACCGCTTTGGCTGTGATACGCGCCGCTTTTGCCAAGAATCCGGACCTCTTTGTGTATGTAGACGAGACAAGGCCACGGTTGCAGGGAGCGCGGCTCACCGCCTGGGAACTGCATCAGGAAGGCATCCCGCACGCCATCATCGCCGATAGTGCCGCCGGCTATTACTTCTCGCAGGGCGAGATAGACATCGTGATCACGGGAGCAGACCGCATCTGCACCAATGGCGACATCGCCAACAAGATCGGCACCTACGAGAAAGCCGTCCTGGCGCACGTGCACGAGGTTCCCTTCTATATCGCCGCTCCGCTCAGCACCTTCGATCTTTACTGCCCCAAAGGCGCGGACATCCCCATAGAATTCAGAGAGCCTGAGGAAATCACCGAATTTGAAGGCGTGAAGCTGGCCAACGTCGGCTCACCTGCTCTCAACCCCGCTTTTGACATCACACCCGCCGAGTATATAGACGGCATCATCACTCCCTGCGGCGTATTTGAAGCCCGGGACGCAGCCCGGAAATTGGGAGAATTGAGCTGAGTATGAAGCAAGCAGACCTGATCATCTCCGGCGCCACCATCCTCAGTATGGATGCGGAGCTGGCTGTCCATCAGGATCACGACCTGATCGTCACCGACGGCAAGATCAGCGCCATCGAGCCGCAGGGAAAGCATATCTGGCAGGCGCAAGAGACCCTTGACGCTCAGCATTGCATCGTGATGCCGGGTTTGATCAACACGCACAGCCATCTGCCCATGAGCTGGTTCCGCGGTTTGGCAGACGACCTGCCGCTGGACATCTGGCTCAACCACTACATCTGGCCCCTGGAAGCGAGGCTGCTGAGCAAGAGCTTCATCTACGACGCCACGCTCTTCGGTGCGGGTGAGATGCTGAAAAGCGGCATCACCATGACCAACGATATGTATTTTGAGATGAGCGCCATCGCCGATGCCTGCATCAAAGCCGGCCTGCGCGCCCTGATCTCGGAAGCCGTGATCGAGGCCAAAATGGGTGCGGATTACCGTCCCTCACTCCTGGTGCTCAAATACAAAGACCTCTATCAGGATCAGCCTCTGGTGGATTTCAGCCTGGCGCCGCACGCCATCTACACCTGTTCCGGCGATATGCTGAGGCGTTGCGCTCAAGCGGCGAAAGAGCACGACCTGCTCATCCATATCCACCTCAGCGAAACAGCGGCAGAAGTGGAGAATTGCCTGCGTGAACGCGGCAAGAGACCGGTTCATTACCTGAACGACATCGGTTTGCTGGAGGCACGCTGCGTCTTTGCACATGGAGTTCATATCGACGCCGGCGAGATGGAAGTACTGCAGCAGAAGCCTGTCTCCATCAGCATCTGCACAGACAGCAACCTCAAGCTGGCCTCCGGTTTGGCACCCATCAAAGCATATCTGGATCACGGCATCAACCTCTCATTGGGCACAGATTCCGTGGCCAGCAACAACGATCTCGACCTCTTGGGCGAGCTCTCCACCACCGCCAAACTGCACAAGGCTTTGAACAACGACCCCGCCTTCCTGCCCGCCATCGAGGCGCTGAAGCTGGTGACCATCAACGCCGCCCGGGCTTTGGGCGTGGAAGACAGGCGCGGCTCGCTGGAAATCGGCAAGGATGCAGACTTCCTGGTGATAGACACGCAGTCACTCAACAGTATGCCCATTTATGAACCCGCATCACAGCTCGTTTACGCTATCAATTCACGTCAGATACGAGATGTCTTTGTGGCAGGCAAACAGGTGGTGAAAGAGCAGCGCTTGGTCAATCTCGACGAAGCAGAATTGCTGCAAACCGCCACCCGCTACGCAACCATGATCAAAGAGGAACTCTCCAAATGATCTCCATCAAAAACCGGCGCGCCACCCACGACTATTACATCGTGCAAACGTATGAAGCGGGAATAGTGCTCAAAGGCACAGAAATCAAGAGCATCCGCGCCGGACAGGTGAGCTTCAAGGACAGCCACGCCCGCATCATCAACAACGAATGCTGGCTGCTGAACCTCCACATCAGCCCCTGGGAAAAGAGCACCTACTTCAACCACGAAGCCGAGCGCAAACGCAAGCTGCTGCTGCACCGTCACGAGATCAGACGGCTAAGGTCCAGAGTGGAAGAACAGGGCATGACGCTCATCCCGCTGGAGGTCTTTATCAACGAAGCGGGATTGTGCAAGGTAAACCTCGCCTTGGCCAAAGGAAAACACACTTATGACAAGCGCGAGAGCATCAAAAGAAAAGACCAGGAACGCGAAAGAGACAGAGCGGGGGATTACTGATGTCGCACTCTGAAATAGCAGGCCGCTTCCCTTTGCAAAAACCGTTCCGCACTTTGTTAACAAAAATAAAGTTGACAACATCCACGCCTCTATTTTGTATCCTATCTACCAATAAAAACCAATGGGGGATCGTAAAGTGACTGAAATGACATTGTCTAAACCTCTGAGGCTGCCGGGGCTGTTCCCGCGTAACTCGCGGCTGAGAGACTTCCGTGCTCACATTAATATCTACATCGAAAAGCGCAACTACATCGTGAAAACGGCAGACAGCAACAAGGAATTCCGCTCTGCCCTGAAACTGAGGCACGAGGTCTTTTTGGAAGAGCTGCTCAAGCATAGAAACAAAAACGGCTACGACATCGACCGCTTCGATATAACCTGCGATCATCTGCTCATCATCGACAAGAATAAAGACCAGGTGATCGGCACCTACAGGCTCCAATCATCGCTGCACACCAAGCGCTGGTATACCGCCACCGAATTTCACATGAAGGAGATGCTGAAAAGATTGCCCGGCAACAAATTGGAGCTGGGCCGCGCCTGCGTGCACAAGGATTACCGCAACGGCGTGACCATCGCACTGCTCTGGGAAGGCATCCACGCCTATATCCAGGCCAGCCAAACGCATTATCTCTTCGGCTGTTCCAGCATCAAAACCATGAACAAAGAAGAGATCAAAGGCATCTATCACTACCTCAAAAGCGAAGGCCACCTCACGCACGATCATGGAGTGCGCCCCAAGGGCAAATTCCGCGTCCCGGGCCTCGCCGCCTACATCCGCAAAGTGAGAAAGCGCCCGCATCTGGCCAAGAAAGACAACCTCCACGTCCACAAGGAACACATCCCACCCCTGCTCAAATCCTACCTCAAAGTGGGAGCCAAAGTCTGTGGCGTGCCCGCGCTGGACCGTGACTTTCGCTGCATAGACTTCCTCACGCTGCTCAATGTACAGGACATTGGCGATAAATACAACCGTAAGTTTGGCCGCGAGTAGCCTTTTTAGAATCATGAAACTCCAGAATCTGCCCCAGCTTATCCTCGTGCTCACCTACTTTTTGGCCTTCCGCAGCTGGGCCTGGATTCTCTATAAATTCTGTAGCGACCGTACACGCTGGCGTCAGCGTGCCATCCGCTTCACCGGCACCATGAGCCGCATCATCAGCAAAAAGCTCGATTTCCACGTAACGCTCAAGGGCGCTGAACATCTGGAACAAATGAAAAATACAAGCTGCCTGCTGGTGGCCAACCACTGTTCCTATATGGACATCCTGCTGCTTGCATCGCATCAGCCCGCCAGTTTCATCACCAGCGTGGAGATGGGCAACACTCCCTTCCTGGGCACTATCACCCGCGTGGGTGGAAGCCTCTATACAGAGCGCGATACACCCGTTTCACTGCCGCAGGAAATCAAGCGCTTTGCCCAAACCATCAACGAAGGTTTCAAGGTGGTGCTCTTCCCCGAAGGTACCAGCACGGATGGCAGCACCATCAAAGACTTCCGCTCCAGCCTCTTCCAGGTGGCAGTAGAGGCGAAATGCCCCATCCTCCCCATCTGCATCAAGTATACACATATAGACAGAAAGCCTTTTGGCAGAGACAACCATAAGCTCATCTGCTGGTATGGAAATATGGAATTCATGTCCCACTTTCTTGCCATGATGGGACACCGCTTCGATGTGGAAATCACCGTGCTGCCTCCCATAGCATATGACGCCAACAACACCAGGGCCGATCTCTCCCGTCAAGTACGGAATCAGCTGCTGGAAATCTATCATAACACCCCAACAACAGGAGAATAATATGAACAAGCTCAACCTCGGCAAAACCAACTTCATCATCCTGATTATCGCCGCCGTTCTCTTGGCCGTGGGCTACTTTATCATGGCCCAAAACGACGTCTTTATCTCACCCATCATCCTCAGTTTGGTCTACGTTGTCATCATCCCCTTCGCCCTGCTTTACAAGCCCAAAGACAAAGATAAAGAATGAGCATCTTCACGGATGAGAGTGCTGCCAAGCTCAAGAAGCTGCAGATCTTTGCCAAAAGCATAGTGGAAGGCTTCCTCGTGGGCCTGCATCGCAGCCCTTACCACGGCTTCAGCGTGGAATTTTCGGATCACCGCGAGTACAACGAAGGTGAACCGCTCAAAGACATCGACTGGAAGATCGTGGCCCGCACCGACCGCTATTATGTGAAGCGCTACGAAGAGGAAACCAACCTCCGCTGCATGATCCTCTTGGACCACAGCCGCTCCATGTTTTACGATTCCGGCAGCGGCAGCAAGATGGATTATGCCACGCGCCTGGCCGCCGCACTCAGCTGGCTGATGATCTCCCAAAAGGATGCCGTGGGCCTGGTGACCTTCAACGATGAAGTGAGCCTCAGGATGGCACCCAAAGCTTACAAGGCCTATCTGCCGCAAATCTTCGCCGCACTGGTACATCTGGAACCCGCCGGCGGCACGGACATCAGCGCCGCACTCCACTCCATCGCCGCCTCGCTCAATAAACGCAGCCTCGTGATCCTCATCTCCGACCTCCTCGATGAACCCCGGGAAATCATCAAAGCACTCAAACATTTCCGCATCCAAAAACATGAAGTGCTGATCTTCCACATCGTGGACAGGGACGAAGCAGAATTCAAATTCAAGAGAGAAACGCAGTTTGTGGATAGCGAGACCGGCGAGAAGATAATCGTCACACCCTGGCAGATCCGCAAGCAATATCTGCAAAATTACGATGCGCATCTGGCAGAATTGAAAGCCGGATTTCAGCAATACCAGATCGAATACAACCCCGTTCACACCGAAGTACCCCTGAATGACCTGCTCCTAAAATACCTTTTAAAGAGGCGAAAAGGATGAAATCAATATCAAAAGTTGGGTTTGAGGCCAAAATCGCTTAAACGCCGGATTTGGAGGTTTAAATGAGAAATATCCTTTTTGTCGATTCCGCACTCCTGCATGAGAAGCTCCTGGAAGCATTGGGTCAGATTTATTGCCGTCCGGACGAAACGGTACTAAACCTGATCCGTGAATATGAAGCCAAAGAGACTCATCCCTTAGCCAAAGATATGCTGCAGTCGATTCTGAGGAATGCCGACGTCGCCCGCGAGCAATCCTTACCCTGTTGCCAGGATACCGGTACGCCGGTGCTGTTCATCCGCAAGGGTGAGGACTTCTGTTTGGGAGACGGCGATATTATGAGCACTATCGAGTCGGCGCTGGAGCAAGGCTGGCAGAAGTATCATCTGCGGCGCAGTATGGTTGAGGAGCCTCTGTTTGAGAGAAAGATCATTCAGGACAGGCCCGCACCCGTCATCCACTGGGAGAATGTTCCCGGCAACACCCTCGAGGTGAAGCTCGCCTTGAAGGGTGGCGGTGCCGAGAATATGGCCGCTCACTATATGCTCCCCACTTCCACCACGGCTGAGGAGGTAGTGGAGAAGGTGGTCACTCATGTGGTGAATGTGGGCGGTCAACCCTGTCCACCCGTAATAGTCGGTATCGGCTTGGGTGGTAATTTTGAGAGTTCCGCGCTGTTGGCCAAGCGGGCTTTATTGGAACCCACGGGCAGAGCGCACCCCGATGTCAGATATGCGGAATTGGAGCAGAAGATACTAAATGAGATCAACCGATGCGGTAAGGGTGTGATGGGTCTGGGTGCCGGCCCCACCGCTTTGGCTGTGCATATACTCACCGAACCCTGCCATATCGCTTCGCTGCCCTTGGCCGTTAATTTGGATTGTCATGCCCACCGACATACCGGTTTCACCCTCTAAGGTTTCACGTGAAACATCCAGGCCTATTATGAAAACACACAAGTTCACACTGCCTCTTTCACCCAACTCCATCCGCCTCCTCTCCCCCGGAGATAAGGTACTGCTCAGCGGCACCTTGTACACCGCCCGTGATAAAGCACACCGACGGCTGGTCGACCTCATCCGCCAGGGCAAACCCCTGCCCTTCAAGCTCCCGGAAACCGCCATCTTCTACTGCGGTCCTTCACCCATACCGCCCGGTAAAGTCTGCGGCTCCATCGGCCCCACCACCTCTTCGCGTATGGATGCCTATACACCCATCTTATTGGAGCACGGACTCCGCGTCATGATCGGTAAAGGTGAACGGTCACCGGAAGTGCAGGCCGCCGTCAAACAACACCAGGCTCTCTATCTGGTGGCAACCGGTGGCGTGGCCGCTTACCTCTCCACCCACGTAACAAAGTTTGAGCTCTTCCTCTGGCCGGAACTGGGCGCCGAAGCCATCTACAAAATGGAAGTGGCAGACTTCCCCTGCTACGTCGCTCTATAGAAACCCCAAATCTCACTCCGCCGATACACCCCTCTACAATATACCCTGACGACCCTGTCCCACCGAGGATAAATCCATTCTTTTAACTCATGTTCAATTAGAGTGGGTAGGTGTGACGAGACAAGATCGCAGCTGCCGGTTGTCGAGGGAAAATCCCTTCCCTTAAGGGTCAGAAATTGTTTTCAAAAAACCAGCCCTTGCGTCAATATTTGACTTTTGACCCTGCCTCGCCCACCCTCGGATCTCCTTGGCGCTCGAATGCGTAACTCTTGGGTTTTCTTTGGGTTACTTGTGGATCCCAAAGGAGACCCACAGGAGCCCCTAAGGGAGGCCGCATGAAATCGACGTTTTAGAGGGCGGATTTGCTTTCGCAAAACCGGCGCTGAGGGCAAATATTTCAGAAACGCCTGCCGGTTCAGATGCCGGAGTGAGTCCCGGAATACCTACTAAAACAGTAGGAATTATTCGGTATTCGTCAGCCTTTTTGTATGCTCCTGAAATCTGGAGGAAATCCTGCTCTGCTCTTCCGGTAGAACTTTTCAACCACTCAAATTGAACTTGAGCCTTTGATTTTTGTAATCCGTTGTTAAACAATAACGTTATAAAGATGCGCAAATATTGTCACTTTTCCCAGCGAATTTTAATACCCTGAATTCCAGACCCTACAAAGACAGCCCGATAATATCAACGCCTTTTAGCTCCGAAGGGGTTTCTTACCCACGCTGAAGGCATAGATCACAAATTCATCTTTGCCATCCACACCAATCACTTCATCCATGGCTTCATCCTGATAAGCGCCGATCATGCAGGCACCCGCTCCGATGGCTTCACAGGCCAGCGAGATATTTTGTCCCACGTGCCCCGCATCCAGATAGAAGTATCTATATGCTCTTTGGCTATAGCGCCAGGATGTGCGCTCGGGTATGGCACTCACGATGAAGGTCACCGCCGATTTGGCCACCATTTCCTGCCCCATTGCCGCTTCATGCACCTGGTTTGCGATATCCTCATCGCGCTCCAGCCTTACCAGCATATGTTTGATGGGGTGATAGTGGTAGAGTCCGGGCTTGATACCCACCACGCGGTTGATCATCAGGTAGCATTCCAAGGGATGTCTGGCGCCTGCGGAGGGCACGTTGCGCATGGTAAATTCGTGCCTGGCGCTGGTCTTGAAATCACGCGCCCAAAAGCTGGCCCAAAGCAGGAAGGAGAGCTCTTCCATGGTCAGCGGTTCATCGCTGTATTGCCGGGTGCTGCGTCTGTTATTGATGGCATCCCAGAGGCTGATTGCGGGTTTTTCCAGCGTTCCCACGGCGGGCAGGGCTATGCTTTCGCCGGCTATACTTTTGATCGCATTCGGACGCCTCACTCCTTCTTGTTGAGCGCTGGTTTTGCCGTAGAGATAGCGCGTTAGCCTCACGAATTCGGGTCCAATATCCTCTGCCTTCTGCCTGTCTGCCTGGATTTCTTTGATCTGTTCAATGCAGCTGCCTTCCAGCTCTTCATATTCCGCTTCGGTCAGCTTGGCATTTTGGATTATCTCTTCTTTTGATGCGCCACGCACCTTATAAAACAGGTATTCATATGTCTTCTTTTTCATTTCTTTTCTCCTATAGTAGTTTGTCGTGCTTTCCACTTTTCAGCAAGTCCACGATTTTCTTCACCGCTTCGCTGCTCTTTTTGGGGCAGATCAGAATGGCGTTTTCACCTTCCACGATGCAGAGCTCTTCCACATCGATCAACGCCGTAAACTTACCGGTATGCACGTAGTTATCTTTGCTATTCAGCCCCAGGCCTCCGCTTTTGAAGCTATTGCCATCCTCATCTTTAGGTGAAAGATTGGCCAATGCTTCCCAGCTGCCCACATCGCTCCAGCCATAATCCACCGGGATCACGGCGCGGTTGGCCGCCTTTTCCATGATGGCAATATCGATGGGCACCCGCGGCATCTGAAAATAGAGCTCGTCCTGGGACGCATCACCTCTCTCCCTGGCTTCCGTGACAGCTTCCGCCAGCGACAGAGCTTCAGGCAAATGCTCATCAAAGGCCAGGTTCAGCGTCTCGATCGTCCAGCAAAACATCCCCGAATTCCAATAGAAATTACCCTGCTCCAAAAATGAGAGCGCCGTCTGCAAATCCGGCTTTTCCTTGAATTGCTGCACGCTGCAAACACCCGGCTCAAGTTCTTCTCCCGCCTGGATATAGCCATACCCCGTTGCCGGATAAGTTGGCTTGATGCCAAAGGTCACCAACAGCCGCTTGGCTGCCACTTCGCGGGCCAGCTCCAAACTCTGCAGATAGGCATCCGTATCGCGGATATAATGATCCGCAGGCAGCACTAACATAGGCGTCTGGGCAGGATAACGGCGGGCCAAATAAGCCAAACTCAGCGCCAGACAGGGTGCAGTATTCATGCCCGCGGGTTCAACGATGATATTCTCCCGCGGTATTTCTTTTAGATGCTCCATCACCAGATGCACCTGATCGCTGGAAGTCACCACATAGATATCCCGGGCTTCAACGAGGGGCAGCAGTCGCTCAAAGGTAACCCGGATCATGGATTTATCGCCCAGGATGGGCAGAAACTGTTTGGGAAAAGCGCGGGTGCTTGCCGGCCAAAACCGTGCTCCCACGCCACCGGCCATGATGAGTGCTATCATATCAATCCGTAATCCTTTGCGCATCTTTGGGATAGCTATATTGCCACACCGCGGCGGGCACCCCTTTATTGATCTTGATGGCACTAAAGTTATATTTCACCGTATTGCCGCTATTGTCTTTGTAGCTGAGGCTTTGGATGATGCCGCTTTTGCCGTTTACAGATGCCGAAATACTCTGCAGCATGGCATCTTTCTTGGGCTTGAGGCTTACGTTCATCAGCTCGCCTTTGCCTTTTGTCACGCTCACGCTGGAGCGGTTCCAATAGAGTTGCAGCAGTTCCAGCGGGTTCATGCGCTGATATTGCTCGCTCACCCTGGAGCTGTAGATGGTGTTTGAACCCGCATCATAGAGCGTGAATTTACCTTTTTCTATCGTCATCCTCTGCGTGATGGGTTTATCGAAGTGCATGAGCAGCCGTCCGGGCGTAAAATACATATTCCCGCTGTAGTTGATGGTGTTTTTCAGCTCGGCAAAGTAGTTGGTTTGCTGCACCCTGGCCTGATAGCTGGAGATGTTTTTGTAGGCCGAGCTGATCGTTTTATACAGTTGATCTGCGCTCGCCGCATTCAAGGCCAGGCAAAGCATCAGTATCACCATGACCGCAAATCTTCTTTTATACATCGCTTTACTCCTCTTCTCTGATCAATCCAAGGCGGATCAGGTCGTCACGGCTGGCCAACACATCGCGCGATCTGGAGCCCACGTGCGGCCCCACGATATGTGCTCTTTCCAGCAGGTCGATGAGCCGTCCCGCCCGCGCATAACCTATCTTGAAATGCCTCTGCAACATGGATACGGAAGCCGTATTGGCTCTCACCACCACGGATGCCGCTTCGGGGAAGAGCTCGTCGTCGTAGTCAAACAAATTGAAGCCGCCTTCTTCCTCTTCCGGCAGCGAAAAATCCAGCTCCGGCTTGGGCTGCATTGCCAAAAACTCGCACACCCTCGCTATTTCGCTATCGCTCACGTAGGCGCCGTGGATACGGATGGGCATAGCCTTACCCGGCGGCAAAAACAGCATATCTCCCATTCCGAGCAGCCTTTCCGCACCGATCATATCCAGGATAACGCGGGAATCCACCCTCGACGATACTTGGAAGGCGATACGCGCCGGGAAGTTTGCCTTGATGATACCCGTAATCACTTTGATGGAAGGCCTTTGCGTGGCCAATATCAGGTGGATATTCACGGCACGTGCCATCTGCGCCAGCCTCGTGATGGGCAGCTCGATTTCCTTGCCGCTGGTCATGATCAAATCTGCAAATTCATCCACAATGATCACGATAGCCGGCAGCGGTTCCAGCCCCAATTCCTTCTCGCGCAACGCTTTCTCGTTGTAGCCCGCCAGGTCTCGCACCTTGGCTTCCTGCAGCAGTTCGTAGCGTCGCTCCATCTCACGCACTGCCCAGAACATATTTTCCAGCGCATCTTCCGGCTCGGTGATCACATTGCCGATCAAATGCGGCAGCTCGTTATAACCCGCCAATTCCACCCTCTTGGGGTCGATCAGCAGCAGCCGCACTTCGTCCGGCGTACTGCGCAAAATCAGGCTCATGATGATGGTGTTGATACACACGCTCTTGCCGCTTCCCGTTGCCCCGGCGATCAGCAGATGCGGCATCTTCGCCAGGTCGGTCACCACCGGTTTGCCGGCGATGTCTTTACCCAGGCCAAACATCAGCTTGCTCTTGGCGCTCTTCATATCGTCGCAGAGCAGCAGGTCTTTGAGGTAGATCATATCGCGGGTGTGGTTGGGAATCTCGATGCCGATCAGTCCACGTCCGGGGATGGGTGCCTGCACTCTGATGCTGCGTGCCTTGATCGCCAAAGCCAGGTCATCGGCCAGCGAGACAAACTTGTTTACCTTCACGCCTTTAGCCGGCTCCAGCTCATACTGCGTGATGATGGGCCCGATATTGACGTTGCGCACCTCCGCCTCGATGCCAAATTCCGCCAGCTTATCCTGCAGCAGACTGCTGGTGGAGAGAATCTGCGCCTCGATCTCCTTCCTATCGCTCTCCGACAGCTTGACCGGACTCTCCAGAAAGTCGTTGATAGACGGGATCACATACTCGTGTTTATCCGCATCTGGCTTGGCTTTTTCCTTCTTCTCGGGCTCCTTCTTTTTGGCGGATGCCTCTTTTGCCGGCTCCACCGGCGGCGGCGCTATATCCACATGGTCGCGGATGACGGGTGTGCTTTCCCGGGGCTCTTCCGCTATTGGAGCGGGTGAAGGCGCATCCTGATTGATGGTGGGTTTCTCGGGCCTGACCCTCGGTTCGCGCTGCGCAAAGCTCTGTATCAGCGCAAGCACCCAGGTTTTGATGCGTTGCCATTCCAAAATCAAAATCACGCTCAGCACGATGGCCGTGATCAGGATAATGGTGGTGCCCAGCGTGCCAAAAATAGCTGAAAGCAGGCTGTGCAAAGCCCCCGGCAGGATGCCGTAACCCGCACTGCGTGAGTCGGCAGAGAGCAATATCTGCACCAGGAAGATCACGATGAGAAAGAGCAGCAGTTTTTGCCGGCCTTTGGGCGTTTGCGGCTCCAAAAAGTAGAGCAGTGCGATGATGCCCACGAGGATAAAGGACAGCAGCGAAAAGACATAGCCCAATAGATATACGCAGAGGTTGCCCATCAGGATACCGAATACGCCCACCAGGTTTTGGCTCTCTGCTCTGCCGGAGGAAAACCAGCCGGCGAAGCCTTCTGCGCTTTTCAGGAATTCAAAATCATCTTTGAGCGATTGCGGCCCATAGGCCAGCGCCAAAACCATGAGAAAACAGACGATAAAGACAATGGCGCTGATCAGCCTGTTCAGCCAGGGTTTGGGCTTGCTTGCGGTAGTTTTTTTCTTCTTTTTGCCCATAAATGCCTCACACATTGAAACGGATATGCACGATCTCGCCATCCTGGACAAGGTAACTCTTGCCTTCCAGACGGAACAATCCCTTTTCCTTGAGCACTTTCTCGCTGCCATGCTCCAGGATTTGCTCATAATTGAAGCATTCCGCACGGATGAAGCCGCGTGCCAGGTCGCTGTGAATCTTGCCTGCGGCGGTGAGTGCGTTGTCGCCCTTGATGATGGTCCAGGCGCGCACCTCATCATCTCCCACGGTGAAAAAGCTGATGTAGCCCATCATCAGATAGCTTTGATGGATGAGGCGGTCTTTGATCGAACTTTGGATGCCCATATCTTCCATAAACATCTGCGCTTCATCATCTTCCAGCCTGCTCAATTCTTCCTCAAACCTGCCCGCTATCTCCATGGCCATGATGCCTTTGGCCTCAAAATTCTGCAGCAGCTCCTCACTTTTGCCAAAGCCGTCTTCATCGCTGTTGATGATCACCATCAGCGGTTTTGCGCTGAAGAAGGCAAAGCCTTTGAGGCTCTTAGCCTCCTCTTCTTTGAGCTCCAGATTGCGCAGAGGCCGGTTTTCGCGCAGGTGTCGGCAAATCAGCTCCAAGACCTTCTCTTCCAGCTGGATAGCGGGTGTTTTCACGCCGCGTTTATAACCCAAGTGTATCCTCTCCAGGCGCTTTTCCGCCAGGATGAGGTCGTTTAAGATCATCTCTTCTTCAAAGGATTCAAAGTCTTGCAGCGGCTGCATTTGGCCGATCAGGCTGTCCAGCTCGTCATCGGCAAAGTTGCGGATCACCAAGGCAAAGCCTTCGCAGGTCTTGATATCGTTGTAAAGAGCGTTTTCTTCGCTGTCCATCTGCCCGCCGAAGATGCCGGGATAATCCCGAAATTCGAGCGTGGCATAGATGGTCTTTTTGGGTTTGTAAATCTCTGAAAGCCTGGTAACACGCTCATCTATCACCGGCACCACGCAGATATTGGGCTCAGTGGCCGCAGGAGCGTATTTGTCGGTGGAAACGCTGAGTCCGGAGAGTGCGTTGAAGACGGTGCTTTTACCGCTTTTTGGTTTTCCTATAAGTGCTATTTTCATTTAGTTACCTTATTCTTGAGTGTTTCGGATGCGGCGCTTCGTCTACCGCCGGCTGCAGGATTGATCGCTTCGGCGAGCGACCCTGCCATTGATTTCAAACTTCTGATTTCCGCGGGTGTGAGCGGACGCCAATGCCCCAGGGGCAGGTTTTTGAGCATGAGGGGCCCAAATTGCAAGCGCTTGAGATTCATCACCTTGGAGCCCACCGCCTCTATCATCTGCCGTATCTGCCGCTTGCGCCCTTCGTGGATCACTATTTTGAGCACCATACTGCCCTCTTTTTGTCCTTTTACATACACGCCTGCGGGTGCGGTGGTGCCCGCTTGGATGGGCACGCCCCGGCGCAGCATTTGGATGCTTTTTTTGTTGATGGGTGGCGCAATAAGGGCTTTGTAAACCTTTTCCACTTTGAAGGAGGGATGCGTGAGCCGGTTGATCAGCTCGCCGTCGTTGGTGAGCAGCAGCAGGCCTTCGGAGTTTTTATCCAGTCTGCCCGCATATTTCATGTCTTTTGCCTCGGGCGGCAGCAGGTCAAAGATGGTGCTGCGCTGCTTTTCATCGCTGTGCGTCACCACGTAGCCCTTGGGTTTATTGAGGATCAGATACAGCTTTTCGCCGCTGGCTTTGATCTCCACTCCATCCACGCTCACCTTGTCGGAGGCGGGGTCCACGCGGGTGGCCAGCTCGGTGCAGATGATGCCGTTGAGGCTCACGCGGCCGGCTTTGATCAGCTCATCCGCCTTGCGTCTCGAGCCGTATCCGTGCAGCGCTAAAAAGCGGTTGAGCCGCATCTCACCAGCGTTCGAGGCTGTTTTGGATGATGGTGTTGAAGAGGTCTTTGATGAGTGCATCGGTGGCTTCCTCACGACTCTTGTTTTTGCTGGTGCCGCTCTGACCCACGGCATAAGTCTGGCTCAAGGACAGGGCTCTGTTTTCCCAGATCGTCTCGTTTTTGCTCAGATCGGTGAAATTTATGCTCATTACCAGCGTCAGCCGGTAGTCCTGAATTTTGTTGTTGACATCATAGCTATGGATGTTTTCATCGAAGCTAAGGATCACACCTTCGAGCAGGCAGTCCGGGTCCTGCGTGACCGGTTTGAGCCGGCCATCGTTTCGGAACTGCAAATTGAGCCCGGAGAAGATATTTTCTCCGATTTCAAAGCTCGCACTTCGGTTTTCAAATGCTGCGATTCTAACTTTTTTTAGGTGAGGGTAAGTGTTTGAATACACGGAATATGAGCATCCAAAAAGTACCACTAACAGCAGGGTGATAGTAATAAAAGTCTTGACCATTAGTCAAGGCTAAAAAAAACTATATCCTTGTCAAGATAAACCTTGACAAAAACCGAAAATTATTATTACGTAGCCGATACTAAAAAGGAGGTATCAATGGCCAAAAAGTACATTTCCATTGCGGAAACCGCAAAAAAGCTGAAAGTAAACGAAAAAGTCATCCAAGAGATGATCAACACCAAAGTCTTTGAAACCAAACTGGTGGGCAAAAACATCAAGATCGACGAAGATTCACTCAACGAGTGGCTGGAACACCTCGACGACCGGCAGGAAAAGATGCTGGCACTCAAGCGCGTTATCTGCCACTTTGAAGAGTATATGCGCCCGGAAAACATCTTCCTGGATTTTGAAACGGAAAACAAATACGACGCCATCCGCATCCTCAGCGAAAAAGCCAAAGAACTGAAGCTGGTGCGCGATGCACGTTGGCTCTATGAAGTGGTGGTAGCGCGGGAAGAGCTGATCTCCACCGCTATTGGCAACGGCGTGGCGCTGCTGCACCCCCGCCATCTCCACCCCTCCAAAATCAAAGTTCCCAGCATTCTCTTTGGCAGAAGCGTGGAACCTGTGGATTTTGATGCTCCGGACAACAAACCCGTAAACATCTTCTTCATGCTGCTTTTACACAACGACAAACAGCACCTCTTCTCGCTCAGCTACATCTCCAAGCTGATCATGAATACCGATGTTCTGCAAAAGTTTTTGACCGCATCAAACATAGACGAAATCCACGAAGCGCTCACCGTGTTGCCGGAGGCGGAAGAAAAGTAGATGCCAAAAGTAAGAGTGATCCTGGGTAGCAAATCCGATGTTGAAACCTGCCAGCCTATCAAGGATACGCTGGCAGAGTTTGGCGTGGAGTATGACTTTTATATCTCCAGCGCCCACCGCAAACCGCTGGAAACGGCAAGCCTGGCCAAAAACGCCGCCGCAGAAGGAATTGAGGTGATCATCGCCTGCGCCGGCATGGCCGCTCATCTGCCGGGCGTGATCGCTTCCTATACGCACCTGCCCGTGATCGGCGTGCCGCTGACCTCTAAAGCTATGGGAGGCCTTGATGCCCTCTACAGCATCGTGCAAATGCCTTCCGGGGTGCCGGTTGCCACCGTGGCCATCAATGGCGCCAAAAATGCCGCCCTCTTGGCCATCCAAATACTGGCCCTCAAAGACGAAACACTGAAACGGAAGTTTATCGAGTATAAAAAGTCGCTATAGAACCCCGGTAGCCGGGGCGGCTGCGCCGCAGTTGTTAGTTGTTAGTTGTTAGTGCTGCGCAAGTGGTTGGAATACGGGTAGTTGTGGTGGGGATGGAGCGAGCGCAGCTCGCCAGGTAGCCGGAGCTTGCCGGGGCGGCTGCGCCGCAGTTGTTAGTTGTTAGTTGCTAGTTGTTAGTGCTGCGCAAGTGATTGGAATACGGGTAGTTGTGGTGGGGATGGGGCGAGCGCAGCTCGCTGGTAGCCGGAGCTTGCCGGGGCGGCTGCGCCGCAGTTGTTAGTTGTTAGTTGCTAGTTGTTAGTGCTGCGCAAGTGATTGGAATACGGGTAGTTGTGGTGGGGATGGGGCGAGCGCAGCTCGCTGGTAGCCGGAGCTTGCCAAAGCGCCGCAATCAAGCGCAGCTTGATGTTTTTTAAAAAAAGCAGACGAATACCCAGAGAATTCCTACTGTTTTAGTAGGCAATCCCGGGCTCGCTCCGGCGACTGAAACAGCAAGGGTTTCTGAAACATTTGACTCCCGCCCTTGATTTTTGCAAACAATTCTGCCTCCAAAAACGTCGATTTCATGCGGCCTCCCTTAGGGGCTCCTGTGGGTCTCCTTTGGGATCCACAAGTAACCCAAAGATAACCCAAGAGTTACGCATTCGAGCGCCGAGGAAACCCGAGGGTGGGAAAAGCAGGGTCAAAAGTCAAAGGTTGAGGTGAGCGTCGGTTTTTGGCAAGTAATATTACTGTGAATAGCGCCGTACCAAGAATCAATAAAAACTAAAGAATGAAAAAACTCTTGTTTTAGCCCGTCTTTTGCTTAGCTTGTAGATATAGAAACTATTAGATTGCCATGGAGGTATCATGTTTTTAACCGGAAAACAAATGGGGGAAGTGTTCCTCAAAGCCAAGCGCGAGCGTTTTGGCATCATCGCATCCAACGTTGTTTTTGACACACAGGTGAGAGCCCTGGTGCAGGGTTACAACGCCGTGGGTTCCGATGGTCTTTTGCAGATGAGTGCGGGCGCCGTCAAATACGCAGCCGGTGCCAGCCAGGATATGCACACCGGAGCGCGGCTCATTTCCACCATCGTCAAAACCTTTTCAGATCAATTCCCCAAGTGTGGCATCGGTTTGCATATCGACCACGCCACGCCCAACTACTTTGACTTTCTTGTCTATTGCATTGAAAACAAATTGGTTACCTCGGTGATGATCGATGCTTCGCATGAGGATTTGCCCGAGAACATCCGCATCACCAAAGAAGTGGTGGACGTCGCTCACAAGCACGGCATCATCGTGGAAGGCGAGATCGGCCGCATCAAGGGCACAGAAGACGAAATCGTATCCGATACCGAGCTTTACACCAAGCCGGAAGAGGCTCTGGAATATGTGCTCAAGACCAATGTAGACCTCTTTGCCGCCTCCGTGGGCACCAATCACGGTGTTTCCAAGGGTGAAAACCTTGTTTTGAGGCTGGATTTGTGCAAAGAAATCGACGATCTGCTGATCAAAAACAACGTGGAGCGTGGATTGGTGTTGCATGGTGCCTCAGGGCTCACGGACGAACAGCAGCAGACCGCCATCGCCAACGGCGTGGTGAAAATCAACAAAGACACGCATTATCAGATGGATATGGCTGAAGCGATCCAGAGCTATTGGGAAAAGGAGAAGGACGCCATCGTTCGCCCGGCGGATGTCAAGCCTGAAGATTATGTGCCCAATAAATCCAAGTTTGATCCCCGCAAATGGCTGATCAAAGGCGAAAACAAGATGCAGGCCACCGTGGAAGAGTTTTGCCGCGTGGTTGGTTCGGCCAACAAGAGCATCCTGCTGTAAGAGGAATGAAGATGACCACTATCGCAATCAACGGATTTGGACGCATCGGCCGCCTGGTGCTCAGAGCCATCCTGCGCCAGCATCCGGACATCCGTGTGGCGGCTATCAACGACCTCACAGACGCCAAAACGCTGGCCTATCTCTTCAAATATGACAGCGTGCATGGCGTGTATGAAGGCGAAGTCTCTCACAGCGAAAACAGCATCACCGTAGACGGCAAAGAAATCCGCATCTTCAGCGAAAAAGACCCCGAAGCGCTGCCCTGGTATGACCTGGG